>Ga0208872_1000343_pt1 | contig 37391 bp, 33 predicted proteins | sample CryBogCBH12Aug08_FD_185508 | JGI IMG/M metagenome (GOLD analysis project Ga0208872, IMG submission 185508) | Freshwater microbial communities from Crystal Bog, Wisconsin, USA - CBH12Aug08 (SPAdes) | ecosystem: Environmental > Aquatic > Freshwater > Lake | place: Crystal Bog, Wisconsin, USA...
TTAAAGCGAGACGCATGAAAAAACCCAGTTCGCAGCAGGCTAACTGGGTTCATCTTTCTCCAGGCTGATCGCGATTAAGCCCTTTGGCGGTGAGCTCGAGAAGATAGTCTGCAAAGCTTTGCTGCTGCGTTTCGCCCAGCTGACGCAAGTAACTCCATGTATAGATGCCTGTGCGATGCCCATCATCAAAGTCAAGCCGCACAGCATAGTTTCCAACTTGTGACGCCGTTAGAATTTTGATCAGACGCTTGCCGCCGACAGTTTTCCGCTCCGCTGGCGAGTGGCCCTGTACTTCAGCACTTGGGCTGCGAATGCGCAAAAGCTCTGCGCTGAGCTGAAAAGCAGCGTGATCATCGTAAATAATTTTCAAACTCTGGCCCTGATCCAGCAATCGAATTTCTATTGGCCATGCTTCTTGCACCCGCGTTCTCCCAAAGAGTTCTGAACTATGAATGCGCAGGCAATGATATTTAGCTCTTTCCGCGCGCCACATGGAGAAATATATAAACGATCAGATAAAGGCCAGAAAGCCGGCTTTGAACCAGGCTTTGGGGGAAGATAGTGATGGATGCGCTCGTTGAGCCGCGAAAGGTCGCAGCGCCGGCTCCGCTGATTGATCCTTATGGCAGGTCAATTTCCTATGTCCGGGTCTCTGTAACAGATCGATGCGATTTCCGTTGTGTCTATTGCATGTCCGAACATATGACCTTTTTGCCGCGACGTGATCTTTTAACTCTAGAAGAGCTTGAGCGCTTATGCGTCGCCTTTATTTCAAGGGGTACGAAGCGCCTTCGGATTACGGGCGGGGAGCCTTTGATGCGTCATAATGTGATGCGTCTCTTCCATAAGCTTCATCTTCATCTGCACGCAGGCGCATTAGAAGAATTAACGCTTACGACAAACGGTTCTCAGCTTGCGCGTTTCGCGCATGAGCTGGTCGATTGTGGTGTAAGACGCATCAATATCTCTCTTGATACGCTGAAGCAGGATGTGTTCCGTCAATTGACGCGAAATGGCGATTTTAACCAGGTAATGGCAGGCATTCATGCCGCTCATGCAGCTGGATTGAGGATAAAATTAAACGTTGTCGCTCTTAAGGGCGTCAATGAAGAAGAATTTCTTCCGCTCCTTCAATTTGCCCATGACCACGGATTTGACATCACATTTATTGAAGTCATGCCGCTTGGCGAACTTGGCGCATTTCAGCGTATTGACCAATATTTGCCGATGTCCGCCGTTCAGGAAAATATCGCGCAGCGCTTCACGCTACACGCAACAGATTACCGAACGGGTGGACCGGCGCGTTATATGCGCGTCGCGGAAACAGGCGGCCGCGTCGGGTTCATTACGCCGATGACGCATAATTTTTGCGAAAGCTGCAATCGGGTGCGGGTAACGTGCACAGGCACGCTTTATATGTGTTTGGGACAAGAAGACGCCGCTGATTTGAGAAAACCGCTACGAGAAAGCTCTGAAGACGCCGCCCTCCATGCCGCCCTCGACGCGGCCATTGCGCGCAAGCCCAAGGGGCATGATTTTGTGATTGATCGGACAAGCCCCCCCTCTGTCGCCAGTCGTCACATGAGTATGACAGGCGGCTGATCAGCGCCATGCTCCTTGCGCGCGGAGAAGATCTTACGATTTTGGTAAATTTTTTCCTCCACTGATGCAACTAATCCTCTTAAGCCGCGTTATCCGAGCAAATGAGCGATCCATCCATACGCAAAGCGTGGGGAAAAGGATCCATCGATCCCTCAGGAGGGTTTTATGGCCGATACTCGTGACTTCTCATTCGCTGGACGCACTACCCGCATCGTTCTCGGAGCGACAGTGGCGACATGCCTTGTCGCAGCCGTTGCTGCCGCGCCTTCTGCGCCAACAGGCCTTAAGGAACGCGCCGCTCCAGTCAAAGCGCAAGTCAGCCTCAATGATGGGGCGTTGCGCCCTCTGGCTCCAGGACAAGCCATTCGCGTAAGTCGCGCCTATGACGAAAGTGATGAGGATTGCATGTTGGTGCTGACCCCCATGACAGACGCCAAGGGTAAGACCCGTTATCAGCGAAGCGTTTCCTGCGAGAATTAATCTGCTTGCGACGGCAAGTCTGCAGCGGGAAAAATTTATCAGGGATCGATAAAAAACGAAGGGCGTCATCGCACCTTCGTTTTTTGGTTTGTGGCGATACTCCACTGAACGGATTGACGCTCTGGGCAGCGTTACCTACTGTGCGTTAAATTTTCCGCCAACCAATTGATAATCGATTAAAAAAATCATGACATCCGTTCAAAATCTGCCTGTTGAGTTGGTTGAGGCGGCTCAAGTTTCATCGGCTTGGCCGTTTGAAGAAGCGCGTAAGCTGGTCGCGCGCTATGAGGCCCGCGGCGGACAAAGCTCTGTATTATTTGAAACGGGCTATGGACCGTCAGGATTGCCGCATATTGGCACATTTGGCGAGGTCGCGCGCACTAGTATGGTGCGTCATGCCTTTGAGATCTTGACGCAAGGACGGATCAAAACCCGCCTACTGGCCTTTTCGGATGATATGGATGGCTTGCGGAAGGTTCCAGATAATATTCCCAATAAGGAGCTCATCGCGGCGCATCTCGGCAAGCCTCTGACCGAGGTGCCAGATCCATTTGGAACGCATGAGAGTTTTGGCGCCCATAACAACGCCAGGCTTCGCGCCTTTCTTGACGCTTATGGCTTTGATTATGAATTTGCCTCTTCGACGCAGTATTATCAGTCTGGTCGGTTCGACGACGCGTTAAAACACATGCTGGCGCATTATGACGCGATTATGAAGATCATGTTGCCGACTTTTCGTGAAGAACGCGCGGCGACCTACTCTCCCTTTCTCCCCATCCATCCGCGCACGCGCGTCGTCATGCAGGTGGCCCTGAACGGCTATGACGCGAAAGCAGGAACAATAGATTGGCGTGATCCAGAGACAGGCGAAACCTTCACCACGCCCGTTACGGGCGGTCATTGTAAGTTGCAGTGGAAACCAGATTGGGCCATGCGCTGGTATGCCCTCGGCGTTGACTATGAAATGGCGGGCAAGGACCTCATCGACTCGGTAAAGGTATCATCGGCTATCGTGCGCGCACTCGGTGGCGCCCCCCCCGAGGGCTTTAATTATGAATTATTCCTTGATGAAAAGGGACAAAAGATTTCGAAGTCAAAGGGTAATGGGCTAACAATTGAAGAATGGCTAACCTATGCCAGCCCAGAAAGTCTCTCACATTTTATGTTTCAAAAACCAACGGCGGCAAAAAGATTATATTTTGATGTCATTCCCCGCGCGGTGGATGACTATCTAACTTTTCTTGACGCCTATGATCGCCAAGATTGGAAACAACGCCTTGGTAATCCAGTTTGGCATATACATACGGGTGGTCCGCCAAAATCTGAAGTTTTAATTCATGGCGTTGACAGCAAAGCAACAAGCATTTCCTTTGGCATGTTGCTTAATCTTGCGACGGTTGCAAACGCAGAAGATCCTACTGTGTTGTGGGGTTTTTTACGACGCTATGCTCCAAACATATCTGCGCAAACGCATCCCAGATTAGATCGGCTTGTTGGTTATGCCGTAGCCTATTTTCGTGATTTCGTTCGTCCAGCTAAAACGTACCGTGCTGCAGATGATGTCGAGCGCAAGGTGTTGCAAAAAATTGACGCAGCGCTTGCCGCCATATCTCCCGATGCATCTGCGGAAGATATTCAGTCGTCACTTTATGACGTTGCGCGGGCTGTACCGCGTTATCAAGATTTATCGGCTAAAGGCGCGACTGTTGAGCGACCTGGAGTCTCTAATGATTTTTTTAACATGCTGTATGAAGTGCTCTTGGGAGAAAAACGCGGCCCGCGATTTGGATCTTTTATCGCCCTTTACGGCGTGCCTGAAACGCGCAAGTTGATCACTGACGCCTTAGCCGGCGCTTTTGTGAGCCATACGACTTAATGCGCGCCGTTGATGCGGATATTTTGATTATTCCAGGATTGAATAATTCTGGGCCAGAGCACTGGCAGAGTCGGTGGCAAGAAAAACTATCTACAGCAAGACGCGTTTTTCAAGACGATTGGCAGCAACCAAGTCGGCTTGCGTGGGAAAGCTCAATTAAACTCGCCATATTGGATAGCTCACGACCTGTGGTGTTGATTGCTCATTCTCTTGGGGTCATTGCTGCCTTGCATGCTGCGCAAAGTGTGAGTGATAAAATTGCTGGCGCCTTTCTTGTCGCACCGCCTTCTGAAACTGTGATGCGCGAAATACCAACGATCAATTGTGATTTTTTACCAGCGCCGCGTCAGCCGCTTGTCTTTCCGACAATTCTTGTCGGCAGTCGTGATGATCCTTATGCGGATCATCAATACACACGTGACTTGGCGCTCGATTTGGGCGCCAAGTTTGTTGACGCCGGGGCCGCCGGTCATCTCAATATAGAAAGTGGCCACGGTCCTTGGCCAGAGGGCTTGCTGACTTTTGCGCATTTCATCGCAAAACTTTAAGGCTGTCTTTTGTTAAGAATATTCAAGACTGCTTGTCTGATCAGCATCATTCACTTTTATACTAATTTATGCGCTCAGGCTCATATTTTATCTTATGAGCTCATAGGTGCTCTTTCTCCTGAAAGCATCGCGCGCTTTCATCTTATTAGTGACGAGATCAGTCTTATTGCCGATGTAAAAATTCTTACTTCGCAACATAACAAGACCACGCCGACGCTTTTCATCTTCGATGCGCATGACAATGATCTTGCGGGATTTATCAATCAGCGCGGCAGCAATGTGGCCATGATTGATTTTTTGAAGATTCCCCTGAGGCAACGCCAAGTTTTTTTGAAAGATATTGTTGTCAAGCTCAAGGAAGAATTAAAAATCCATACAACTATTGGTGTTGGCCACAGGGGCGTTGGCGAAATTTTTTACCGAGAAAGAAATTTATTTGACGGCTTACTAATACAAGATGTTTCGATAGCTGCCGCCAATAGTAGCCTCGCACATATCATTCATTTTTGGGGCGACGAAGCTTATTGGCGGATGAACGTGCAACGGCCTGTCGTAAAGTCTGCCAAGAATTATCGAGAATATTATATTGCTGGGGTCACAAGCGCAGACTTAATGGCGAGGTGTCTTCCAGTCAGCGTGGATCAAGACATAGCGCCAGCGCGCCGCGCATTGCTCGTTATTATGGAAGAATGGATTAAAGGGGTTATGCCGCCTGTCTCGCGCGCTCCGCAGATTGATGATCTCATTGTGACGCGAGATATGACTTGGCCAAGAATCCCCTCTTTGCCAAAACCGCCACAAGATTTGCGACTGGCCCCCAAGATTAATAAGGATGGAAATAGTGAAGGCGGAGTTCAGTTACCAGATCACGCTTTGCCAATTGCAACTTTTATTGGTTTTGATGGCGGTCTGGCGCATATTAACGAAACAACTGCGGGCTGTGAGAAGGAGGGCGTCTTACCCTTTGCAAAAAATAAGATTGAACGTGAGCTGACTCAGGATCCGCGTCTATCTCTTGTTGAGCGCTATGGGTCGCGGGCCTATTTTGTTGCAACAATGCGGGTTGTTGCAGATAAATTAGTCAAGGAAAGATTCTTGTTGACGCAAGATGCAGACGCTTATGTTGCGCGTGCAAAACGAGCGCCTTTTTAGTAAGCGCTTCAAGCGTTCAATATCCAAAAACCTATATTGAGATAGGTTGCAAACGCAACCCATGCGGCATAGGGAACGAGACAATAACCGGCAACAGGATCGAGCTTTCGAAATAAAAATATAGCAACAAGGATCAGCGCCTCCATCGGCAAAATCACAAAAATTCCTGCCAATGGATTATGGGCTCCAAAGAAAGCAAAGGACCATGAGGCATTAAGAATGAGTTGCAGCACGAAGACGGCAATGGCGCTTAGGCGTTCTGTCTTTGTGGTCTGAAGGCGTAAAATACGAAAGAATGCATAGGCCATTAATGCGTAGAGGAATGTCCATACGGGACCAAAGAGCCAATTAGGCGGCGTTAGCGGCGGGGGGGATAGATGCGCGTACCAGCTGGGAATATTTGGAATGGTGACGTAATTACCGAGCATCGCCGCTAACAACACCAGCCCTGTTGCACAGAAAATATCTCGACTGACGGCTAGTGGGCAATTTTTTTTGACTGAAAGCGTCATGGTTTGGTTTCTTGCATTGATCAGTGGCGATGGATGATCGATCTATTGCTGGTTCAGCTGATCGCCGATTGAGCCAATATGATCGCTCATATTTTCACGCGTGCGCGGATCAACAATCGCAAAAGGCGCAGCAACGGCGACGCCAGCTGCGGCGCCGACTGTTGAGACAGCGCCTGCGGCGGCAAGACCTAGTTTTTGCCCAACGCCAGCTTGTCCATCATTCAATGTCTGGCCGTTTGCTAGGCGCGCGCCAATGGCGCGAACAACATCTGGCGCCTGAGCAAATTTTGAGTGGCCTAGGCGATCCGCAGATGACACCTGAGTGAGGTCGACAATTTGCACGCGATCCTTGTCTAAGACTTCCTGGTAAGGCTCAGCTGTTGCGTCAACAGCGCCAAGTCTTGGTTTATTTCCCCAGACCTGGCGCGATACTGCCAGCGCTTCATCATCGCGCGAAACAAAAAGCGTAAAGAGCGAAGGTTTCGCCCCAATCGTAGCAATTTGTCGACGGAAAACATCAAAATCAACATCCGGGGCAGCGAGCATGATGTTTTTAATTTTATTCGGCAGGCCACGGTTACGAATTGACATTTGTCGCAAGGCTTCGAGTGTGACCCAATTTCCCATTGAATGGGCAAGGATAGAGATTTCGTCGACGTTTCGATCGCGCGCGAGAGCTTGTAACGTATTTTCAAGCGCGTCTCGTGAAAAACTCGCGCTCTCATGATCATAGCCATATTGCAACAGATTACCGCGTGAAGGCCAGGTAAAGAGCACGGGAACAATATTTGCGTTTGAGTCATGCGAAATTTGTGCAAAGCGATAAACGGCTTCTTCAAACTTTGTATTGAAGCCATGAACAAATAGCAGAACCTGTCGTTTGGGCGTTTTACGAATACGCTGGTCAAACTCTGTAAGCGCTTGGGTCTGCGTTAGTATCTTTGCTTCAACAGTCGAAAATTCATAAGCAGGATTTGGCGTATGTTGTGCAGGCCACTGCACTTCGCCAATCACCCGATTGGAGTCTGGGGGAACCGAGACAACGATATTGGCGAAGGATACATATCCTGCGCGTTCACCGGAGAACATGATGCCCGGTTGCGTCTGATCTGGCGTACGAGTCGTGATAACAAGCATATCAACAAGACTAGCGCCGTCAGTTTTTTCGTGTGTTGCGAGGAGGACGCCATGCGGACGTCCAGCGCATGCGCTAAGGAAGATGCAGAAGATATAAAGAAGAGGGCGCAAAGGACGCAAATTACACTCACGTTGTCACATAAAACAAAAAGACAAAAACCAAAATGGCAAGCTCTACAGCCTGCCGTAGGTTAAGGCTTCCAATAAAGTTACGTCGATATTATGTCAGTCAACAGCCACATAGTTTTTGCTGGACTCTTATCAAGGATTGACGGCGACGACGCTCGAGGCTTTCAGAGCGAGGGCTTTTTCAATATCTGCAAGCGGATGACGGGTTAGGTCCTTGTGGATCTCGCCCGTAATTTTGCTTTTTGCTTTTACCGATAAATCTTTGCGGATTTCACCTAATGTACGGGGCGGCGCAACAATAATAATTTCGGAAAATGCATTGGTCTCTGCAGCCTTATTGATCTTGTCCGCCATTGCATGCGCAAAACGCTCTTCTTCAATATTGTGCCAGTCAGTGTTGTCGAGCGCGCTGCGAACGCCACCCCTGGATGCGAAGCTTCGTCCTGGAGCGTCTGAGCCTTGTAAATGCGTAGGCGGATTGTGATCCGTGCGGGCTTCAATCACCCGCAAATCAAGGAGCTCTGCGTCGCCGTGGTTAACAAAAAACAGAGCATGTCTGCCATCGCCAACGAATACCCACGCGCCATTATGAACTGCAGTTGCGCCCATCTTGTCCTCCTCCTCACATTTTTCGTTCTCAAATGTGAGGCGGTCCGCCAGGTAGGACAAGAGGGCGATTTGTCGCCATGCGCACGATGACCGCCGTTGTTTTAAGAAGCAGGCATTCTCAGGCGGCTAGATTTTTCTCTGTCCAAAAAGAGCTTTTCATTCTCAGCAGCAGTGTCTTGAGTGCGGATGAGTTAACCTTGGGCACCCTTGAAGCTGCTCTCGCGCGTTCAAAAATTCTGATCCGCGATTCCGTTAAGGCCCAACATGCAAAACATGCGGCTGTGATCGCGAACAAAGATATAAAGGGCTCAGTGGGTATGAGAAATGAAAGGTCAGGCGCACATTCATTTGCGTATTCGCAGGCATCCGACCAGTCCTGAAACCAGTTCCGTATCGTCTCCATGATGGCCTCCAATGAAGGATATCGCGTCATAATCGTCGGCAAGCCGACTCATTGTGCGACGCAATAATAAAGATATTGTGCATTGCAAAATTTTTACCAGAGATAAGTTGTCGCAGGCGACAACAATATTTCTAAGTAACTGTTTTTAAATGAATTGATTATTTTTTTGCGCAACATTTAAGCAAAAAAACAGCCCGCCGAGGGGCGGGCTGGTTAAAATGAGCATGGCAAAGGTCTAGAACTAATCTTTAACCATCTAAAAGACGGCGTGCGATCACCTGCGCCTGAATTTCCGCCGCGCCTTCAAAAATATTCAAGATGCGGGCGTCACACAATACCCTAGAAACAGGATATTCTAGGGCAAAGCCATTACCGCCGTGGATCTGCAAGGCATTATCTGCAGCTGCCCAGGCGACGCGTGCGCCCAGCAGCTTAGACATGCCCGCCTCTAGATCGCAGCGCTTGCCTTCATCCTTTTCGCGGGCCGCAAAATAAGTAATTTGGCGCGCAATATGGATTTCCACCGCCATAGAGACGATTTTATTAAAAACCCTTGGGAAGGAAAAAAGCGGTTTGCCGAATTGAACCCGCTCCTTGGCGTAGCGCAGCGCCAGATCTAGGGCGCATTGAGCAACCCCTAGGGCGCGCGCCGCCGTCTGTATACGCGCAGATTCAAAGGTTTCCATGAGTTGTTTGAAGCCCTTGCCTTCCTCTCCGCCGAGCAGATTGGCGGCAGGAACTTCAAAATTATCGAAACCGATTTCAAACTCCTTCATACCCCGATAGCCGAGCACTTCAATTTCGCCGCCTGTCATGCCGACTGCTGGGAATGGGTTTTGATCCGTGCCGCGCGGCTTTTCCGCAATCAGCATGGAAAGACCTTTATATCCCTTCTCATTAGGGTTGGTGCGCACAAGAAGTGTCATAATATCGGCGCGAACGGGATGGGTGATCCAAGTTTTATTACCCACCACCTTATAAAGGTCGCCCTCGCGCGTTGCGCGTGTGCGCAGGCCTGCCAAATCAGAGCCATTATTGGGTTCCGTGAATACAGCGGTTGGCAGGATTTCGCCGCTCGCTATTCCGGGCAGATATTTTTGTTTCTGTTCTTCAGTGCCGCCCAGTAAAATTAACTCTCCGGCAATCTCAGATCGGGTTCCCAAGGAGCCGACGCCAATATAGGCGCGTGAAAGCTCTTCAGAGACAACGCACATGGCGATCTTGCCCATGCCCGAGCCGCCATATTGCTCCGGAATGGTCAGGCCAAACACGCCCAGCTCAGCCAGACCGGCAATCACCTCAAGGGGAATATATTCATTTTTGGCATGCCATTCCTGTGCGTAAGGCATGACATGGGCTGCTGCGAATTTACGCATTTCACTGCGGATCGCTTCCAGCGTTTCATCCAGACCGGTGGCGCCAATTGTCTCTGCCGCGGCGTGATGATCAATCAATTCAGCAAGGCGGGCGCGATTATGGGCATTATTGCCTGTAAGGATCAGGCGGTCGACGCTTGCTGGACGACGCGAAGAGATCTGTTGCGCAGAAAGACCAAAATCGGTCAGGCGAACCATCTCGCCCTGGCTCATTGGAATACCGCCAAAGATCTGCGCAAGCAGTTCTGCAAACCCAATCTGGTTTAATAGCTCCTCGGTTTCGCCATAAGCGCCCTCGTCCTGAAGTCTCTCAGAATAGGCGATAAGTTCGCGAAGCCCCTGCACATAGGTTGCAAACCAGGCCAGCCCATGCGCAGCATGTTGATCAGCTTCAAAAAGATCATTGGCGATCTTACCGTCACGCGATTGACGGGTGCGTAGGCTGGCAAGGGCCTCTTGATAAAGCTTTTCGACAGCGTCAAAAGCCTCCCTAGCGTCAGTAGTCCAATTAGCAGGCTCAGTTTTAATCGCGATAGCTGCGGTCATGTTTTCTCCCCGCATAAAAGCTTGATTGTTTCAAGAAATGGCATGGTTGGCTTCATGCCGTCAATGTTTTCGCAAGGCGACAAAATAGGTCTGTTTCAGAGCTCAGTAACGCCGTTCCAGACTGTCAGGGCGTCAGCGCCCTGATAGTCTGCGTTTTCAGCACGCCAGTCACAATGTCAGTTGGGGCCGTCGATTTACTTCCTTTTCCCAGCCTCAATCACGTCCTCGATGGTGTGTAGGCCAGGCTCGAGCGCATTGACCAAGACAGCCATATTGCCGGGAGCATGTTCATTCTTCCACATTTTGGTGTGCGCATAGGGAATTTTCTCCCATGCGAAGACTTCTGACATGCAGGGATCAATCCGGCGATCGATCACGAATTGATTAGCGGCAGAGGCTTGCTTGAGATGCGCAAAATGAGAGCCTTGAATGCGTTTTTGCCGCATCCAGACATAACGGGCATCAAACGTAAGATTAAATCCCGTCGTGCCGGCGCAAAATACAACCATGCCGCCGCGCTTGGCAACCAGCGCAGAGACAGGGAAGGTAGATTCTCCAGGATGCTCGAAAACAATATCGACATCCTTTTTGCCGGTAATATCCCAAATCGCCTTGCCGAATTTGCGGGCTTCCTTTGTCCATTCGGTGAATTCAGGAGAATTTACTTTTGGCAGTTGACCCCAGCAGTTAAATTCTTTGCGATTGATGACGCCTTTTGCGCCAAGCGACATGACATAGTCCCGCTTGGTCTCGTCGGAAATAACGCCAATAGCGTTTGCGCCAGCGGCAGCGCATAATTGCACGCCAAACACGCCTAAACCGCCTGATGCCCCCCAAATGAGCACGTTGTGACCTGGTTTAAGCTGATGCGGCTCATGACCAAACAGCATGCGATAGGCCGTTGCGAGCGTGAGCGTATAGCAAGCTGACTCTTCCCAGGAAAGATGCTTGGGGCGTGGCATGAGCTGACGATCCTGCGCCCGGCAGAACTGCGCGAAAGAACCATCTGGGGTCTCATAGCCCCAAATCCGCTGAGAGGGCGAAAACATTGGGTCGCCGCCATTACATTCCTCGTCGTCGCCGTCATCCTGGTTGCAGTGGATGATAACTTCATCACCGACTTTCCAGCGTTTGACTTTCGAGCCCACCGCCCACACCACGCCCGAGGCGTCTGATCCAGCGATGTGATAGGGTTGCTTATGCGCGTCGAGCACAGAGATCGGCTCGCCCAGCGCAGCCCAAACGCCATTATAATTGACGCCTGCAGCCATCACGAGCACGAGCACATCATGGCTATCAAGCTCCCATGTCGGCACAACCTCAAGCTGCATGGCCGATTCTGGCGGCCCATGCCGTTCTTTCCGAACCACCCATGCATACATGTTTTTGGGAACATGGCCCAGAGGTGGGATCTCGCCCATTTCATAGAGGTCTTTTTTGTCGGTCAAGGTGTGCTCCTCGGCTCCGGAACTGTTGCGGCGCCTTAAAAATTCGGCCGCAGCTTATAATACGGCCTGCGGCAGTGCGAATAGCCCCAAAATTTCTATGACTTGGCAGGCTTTTCCTATGAACTGACAACATGCTCGGTTTTGACAGGGATCTCAGCTTTAAACCAAGCCCATGGCTTTCAGCTTCTGGCGCCTTGTCAAAACAGGGTCATATGCTACGCAGCCCTTGGAGGACGCGCCTGATGAACGATATGTCTGCCCCGCGACGTGATAAGCCCTGGATGTTTCGCACTTATGCCGGTCATTCGACCGCTGCGGATTCTAATCGTCTTTACAGAAGCAATTTGGCCAAAGGTCAGACGGGCCTTTCCATCGCTTTCGATCTGCCAACGCAAACGGGATATGACAGCGACCATATCCTTTCCCGTGGAGAAGTTGGCAAGGTCGGTGTCCCCGTCTCGCATCTGGGCGACATGCGCACCCTGTTTGAGGGCATTCCGCTTGGCGACATGAACACATCCATGACCATCAACGCAACGGCGGTGTGGCTGATGGCTTTGTATATTGCGACAGCTGAAGAACAAGGCGCCCCGCGCGTCAAACTTCAAGGCACGACGCAAAACGATATCATCAAAGAATATCTTTCACGCGGGTCATATGTGTTTCCGCCAACACAGTCTCTGCGCCTCACGCAAGATTTGATTTTGTTTACGACAAAAGAAGCGCCAAAATTCAACCCGATGAATGTTTGTTCGTATCATCTTCAGGAAGCTGGTGCGACGCCGTCACAAGAGCTTGCCTACGCATTAGCGACAGCGATTGCGATTCTTGACAATGTAAAGAAGTCTGGAGAGTTGTCAGAAGATGATTTTGGCCAAGTCGTCGGCCGCATTTCTTTCTTTGTGAACGCCGGCATGCGTTTCATAACTGAGCTTTGTAAGATGCGCGCCTTCACCGAACTCTGGGAAGAAATAACGCGTGAGCGTTATGGCGTTAAAGATGACAAGCTCCGTCGCTTTCGTTACGGCGTTCAGGTTAATTCTCTTGGACTGACCGAGCAGCAGCCTGAAAATAACGTCACGCGTATTTTAATAGAAATGCTTGCCGTTGTGCTGTCAAAGAATGCGCGTGCAAGAGCCGTGCAGTTGCCCGCATGGAATGAAGCTTTGGGCTTGCCGCGGCCTTTTGACCAGCAGTGGTCGTTGCGTATGCAGCAGATCATGGCCTATGAGACAGATCTTTTAGAATATGACGACATTTTTGACGGATCGCCGGAGATTGCAAAAAAAGTTGCAGCGCTCAAAGAAGAAGCAAAAGCTGAACTTAAGAAAATTGATGAGTTAGGCGGTGCGGCTGCCGCTGTTGAAACTGGTTATATGAAATCCAGGCTTGTTGAATCCAATACAGCGCGACTAGAGGCGATCGAAGCCGGCGAGCAAACTGTTGTAGGCGTCAATAAATTTAAAGAAGGCGAACCCTCGCCGCTGACCTCAGGCGACAGTCAGATCATGGTCGTGCCCGCTCATGTTGAAGCCGATCAAATTGCGCGCCTGCAAGCATGGCGAGAGCAGCGAGACAACAAGGCGGCAAAAGCTGCAATTGAAGAATTAGCGCGCGCCGCCAAGGAGGGCAAAAATATGGTCGAGCCCTCCATCGCCGCGGCCAAGGCAGGCGTCACAACAGGAGAGTGGGGTCACGTTCTGCGTGGCGTTTTTGGCGAATATCGAGCGCCAACAGGTGTGTCTTCAACCGCACGTCAGGTCGGAGGACAGCTGGATTCAGTGCGCAGCGAAGTCGAGCGCGTGTCGCAGAAGATAGGTCGTCGCGCCAAATTTCTTGTTGGCAAGCCAGGTTTAGATGGTCATTCCAATGGCGCCGAACAGATTGCCGTGCGGGCGCGAGACGCTGGATTTGAGGTGATCTATGCAGGCATTCGGTCTACCCCGGCAGAGCTTGTTGAGACAGCCAAAAAAGAAGGCGTCCATTGCATTGGCCTATCTATTCTTTCTGGATCGCATGTTACCCTTGCGCATGAGGTGATCCGCTTGATGAAAGAAGAAGGCCTAACAGCGCCGCTTGTTGTTGGCGGCATCATTCCGCCGGCGGATGAAAAACTATTGCTTCAATCTGGCGTTGCCGCTGTCTATACGCCAAAGAATTATGATCTCAATCAAATCATGACTGATCTTGCCCATATCATTGAAAAGAGTGCGAGCTAGATTGAGCGTCAGTGGAGACAAATGATGCTGCGCCTTATTTATTTTAGCAACGCGCAGCTTGGTCTAAATGTACAAGATCTCGAGCAGATTATGACCTTATCCGTCAGCAATAACGCTGCGACGGGGGTTACGGGCATATTGTTGTTTAATGGATTAAACTTTCTCCAAATACTCGAAGGCGATGAAAAAAAAGTAGATTTCTTATATGCGCGCATTTGCGCTGATCCGCGACACAGCGGGCTTGTCGTCCTGCAACGAAAAGAAATCAGCGCATTATCTTATCCTCAATGGGGAATGAAGTTAAAAGAAATTGGGTTTGAAGTAGATCCCAATCATCCGTTAAAAATTGCCCAGACTCTGGCTGATGCCTTGATTACCGTCTCAAGCGAAGAGGTTAAGTCAATGGCTGCGGCGTTTTTGACGCTTAATTAATGCGCGTCAGCATAGGGGTCTTTGGATTCTATTAACTAAATTCTTGGAAAACAATTCAGCAATAAAATCTGCGCATTCTTTCGATTGGAGAATAAATGGCGACAGCTTGCACCAATGGTCTCGACACAGGCTTTGTAGACCTCGGCTATATGAAAGTTGCAGCGCTAGGCGTCGTGCAAGGCATCACGGAACTGCTGCCGATATCCTCAACAGCGCATATGCGCATCGTTCCCACGCTCCTTGGCTGGAAAGACCCAGGCTCTGCCTTTTCGGCTGCCATGCAACTTGCGGCTCTTGCAGCGGTCATCAGCTATTTTTGGGGAGATATCCGTACGCTTACGATCGGTTCTGTCGACGCTCTAAAAAGGCGTGATTTCAGTGATTGGAGCTTCCGTTTCGTTGTTTGGATCGCCTTGGCGACTGTGCCAATTGGATTGGCTGGGCTTCTTTTGTCTCATACGCTAAACACTTGCGGGTCGCCGTTACGCTCCCTGCCGGTTATTGGTTTTTCCTGTATTGTTATGGCGGCATTGCTCGCGATTGCAGAATTGTATTGCAATCACAAGCGGTCGCTTGATCATGTCACCCTCAAGGATGCGCTGATTGTTGGTTTTGCTCAGGTCGGAGCTTTGATTCCGGGTGTTTCTCGATCAGGTTCAACCCTGACAGCCGCGCTCTTTCTTGATCTCAAGCGTGAAGAAGCAGCGCGCTTCTCCTTCCTCCTTGGACTCCCAGCAATCACGCTGGCCGGCTTGAAGGAGTTGTGGGAGTTGCATAAGGCGCATCTAGACCTGCATGGTTGGTCCATGCTTGCGGTCGGCCTTATCGTTGCCTCCCTTTCGGCTTTTGCGGCAATTTGGGGTTTATTACGAATCCTTGAGCGCTTCTCCGCCTGGCCGTTCGTAGCTTACCGCGCTTTTATTGGCCTGGTGCTCCTCATCGGATTTTATGCAGGCGTATTGGTTTAAAAAAGTCAGGTAAGGCGCATTGAGAAAATAATTTTATTCCGCTGCATCGCGTAATTGCAATCGAACAAGCGCACGTAGGTCATCAATGGGATAGAGCTGGCCATTTTTTTCATAATGCCAGAATGTCCAACCATTACAGGCTGGCAACCCTTGCGCCAGTGCTCCGGTTTTATGGATGGATCCAACAAATCCTGAAAGAGATACAGCGCCATCGGCTCGAACCTTAACGCGATAGCGTTTCTTTGAATCTGTTAAAATGGCGCCAGGCGTAATCAGGCCGCTCTCAATCAGACTTGAGAATGCAATTCTCGGTTCCGCTCTTTTTGAGGGCGCCGGGGAGACGGTGTCTAATGGCAAAGGTTCAATCGCTGCGATGCGCGCTGCCGCGGCGCGGGCGTAAGTCGCCTCGCGCTCTATTCCAAGGTAGTTTCGACGCAGGCGTTTTGCGACGGCGCCAGTAGTGCCGGCGCCAAAAAACGGATCTAAAATAAGGTCGCCCGCCTTTGACGCTGAAAGGATGACGCGCGCCAGTAAAGCCTCAGGTTTTTGGGTTGGATGGACTTTGCGGCCGTTTTTGTCTTTTAATCTTTCCGCTCCAGTGCAAATTGGCAAAAGCCAGTCAGAACGCATCTGACAATCTTCATTGCCTGCCTTAAGTGCTTCATAATTGAAGGTGTAGTTTTTGCTCGCAGAATCACGCGAGGCCCAAATCATTGTTTCATGCGCATTGGTAAAACGCCGTCCGCGGAAATTTGGCATGGGATTGTTTTTGCGCCAGACGATATCGTTGAGAATCCAAAAACCCAGATCCTGCATGATAGCGCCAACGCGGAAAATATTATGATAGGAGCCAATTACAAAAATGGTTGCAGACGGCTTCATCACACGACGCGCCTGGCTTAGCCATTCTCGCGTAAATGCGTCATAGGTCGCAAAATCAGCAAATTTATCCCAATCATCATCGACAGCATCAACAACGCTTTGATCAGGACGCGTTAACGTGTTGGCGAGTTGAAGATTATAAGGGGGATCGGCAAAAATAAGATCGATGCTGGCGTCAGCTAGGGTCTGCATCATCGCGATGCAATCTCCTTGCAAGATCGCATTATGATTCTGCGCCGCGCGGGACGGCCGAACGATGGATGACCCGGTACGCGAAACCTTTATCCGGGCTTGAAGGCTGGCCGCCCCAACGCGTGTATTACGCATTCACTCGACACCACAAACGCTACTGACAGAGAGAATGATGACGTATTGAGGTAAAGGCCGGGTTTATAACCAGAAATAAATTTTGTCCCTTTTCTGGACGTAATTACTAACAAAAAGAAAATATTGGCATTGTTGATCAAGCTTTAACGTTTTTTTTACCGCTCAGTGGGGCAAAGCTTTGACGATGAATAGGCGTCGCGCCAAAAATTTTTAGTGCTTCTATATGACGTTTAACGCCATAGCCGGCATTAGTATCAAACCCATATTGTGGATAGAGCAGAGACAATTGGCGCATCATGGCGTCACGAGAGACTTTCGCAATGATTGAGGCTGCGGCAATGGACAATACCAGCGCATCACCTTTGATAATGGTCCGCGCAGGACAATCTATCGCTGGGGTGTCGCGTCCATCAATGAGCGCTAGAGCAGGCTTTATGGAAAGACCAGAGATAGCGCGCGCCATGGCGGTAAGTGACGCTTGACGAATATTCATAATGTCTATTTCTGCGGCGGTAACCGAAGAGACGCTGATAGCAAGCGCGCTTTCCATAATCTGATCAAACAGGATTTCGCGCTGTTTTGCACTCAGCGCTTTGGAATCATCAATGCCTTTTGGCAGATTGTGAGGATCAAGGATTACAGCGGCGGCGGTTACTGGTCCTGCAAGCGGACCCCGTCCGACTTCGTCAACGCCTGCGACTGGCCAAATTCCCTGCGTCCGCAGAGACATTTCATTTTTAAAATCTGGTCCAGTCATAAAGACCAGGAAAGCGCTTAATTGACCAAAGCGCAATAGAAATAATTATTATCCATTTCTGAAAATGATAAATTTCTAATGTGATTAGAACAAACTAAGTTGTTGCGGCTTGCGTCGAGGCGGTTCGAATAAATCAGTTCTTAAAGCAATATGTCCATACCCAAGCTTTTTAGCGATAACTTCAAAACGTCTGCCAATCATCCAAGCATAAGGACCAATGCCATTCATACGTTTATTGAAAGCGGCGTCATAGAGCTTTCCATCTCTGGTTGATTGAATAAGGCTCAGCGAACGTTGCATCTTATCTGGAAAATGAGCGCCTAACCATTCAATAAAAAGGTCACGCACGTCGTAAGGTAAGCGCAATAAAATATATCCTGCTTCGCGGGCGCCTGCAGCATAGGCTCGTGTCAATATCAATTCAATTTCATGATCATTAATGGCAGGAATGATGGGCGCTGTCATGATGCTAACGGGAATGCCAGCTTTCGCGAGGCTGTCAATCACATCTAACCGTCGTATTGGCGATGCTGCGCGCGGCTCCATAATGCGTGCAAGATGCGGGTCAAGTGTTGTAACTGAAATCGCAACTTTGACGAGACCTTCACGCGCCATTGGCGCAAGAAGATCAAGATCGCGTAAAACAAGCGCTGATTTAGTAACAATACCAACAGGATGTCTGGCGCGTGCAAGAATCTCCAGTATACCGCGCATGACGCGGTGATGTTTTTCAGCTGGTTGATAGGGATCAGTATTGGAGCCGATTGCAATCATTTTTGGAGTATAATGATTTGCTGACAGTTCTCGCTCAAGAAGAGCGGCGGCGCCTTCTTTGACAAAAATTTCCGTTTCAAAATCAAGACCGGAGGATAAGCCAATATAAGCATGCGTTGGCCGTGCAAAACAATAGACGCAGCCATGTTCGCAGCCGCGGTAGGGATTAATGGAACGATCAAAGCTAATGTCAGGCGAGTCGTTTTTAGTTATGATGCTGCGTGGTTTTTCAAAATGAAACTGTGTTTTAAAGGCATTGTTATTGGTTGGCGTGTTCCAGCCGTCATCGATTTCTTCGTGATGCGATTTTTCAAAACGACCACTTGTGCGACTCAATGCGCCGCGACCGCGTCTTCTGCTGGCGTCAATGTGAGTATTATTAAGCCCCTGCGCTGTCGTCTCAAATGAGTTGCTTGCCGTCTGTTGCGCCATCATCATGCTCCGCTTTAACAACCAAAGCCTGGCGGGAGAACTGCGCGGTTCCCCCGCCAAGAGTGGTTACGTAACGCTGACCAAAACGGGCGTAACCAGGGACTTTTAGCGCAGACCATCACCATTAGGATAAGGCGAGAACAAAACGCGAATAAAGAACATATATAGAACAAATATTAGCCAGTCAAGGCGCTGTCAGGCCCTAAAAACAAAAACGCGCCGTCAGGCGAAGACGGCGCGTCAAATTGCAGCAACTTAAGGGGTTAGCTTAACTCACAAGGAAGTTTTTGAACTGCCAAGGATCATCCAAGTCTATATCTTCAGGAAAAAGTCCCGGGCGTCCCTCAAGAGGCGTCCAGTCTGTGTAAACGCCAACGACGGGACCAAGATAGGGGGTTTGAACCTCGAGACAGCGCTTATAGTCAACCTCATCAGCTTCAACAATGCCGGCCTCAGGATTTTCTAAAGCCCAGACCATACCCGCTAGCGCAGCCGATGAAACCTGAAGTCCTGTTGCATTTTGATAAGGCGCCAGATCACGCGTCTCTTCAATAGACAGCTGAGAGCCGTACCAGTAAGCATTTTTGTCATGACCAAATAGCAAGACGCCAAGTTCATCGATACCATCAACGATCTCATTCTCATCAAGGATCGTCCAGCTTTCTTGCATTTTGCCAGCGGCGCCAAACATTTCATGCAGCGAAAGCACAGCGTCATTTGCTGGATGATAAGCATAATGACATGTTGGTCGATAGACGGCAGTTCCCGATTGATCGCGAACTGTTAAATAATCAGCAATCGAAATTGCTTCATTATGTGTGACAAGAAATCCGTATTGTGGACCTGGAGTAGGCGTCCATGAGCGAACGCGGGTGTTTGCGCCTGGGGATAGCAGATAGATTGCTGCGCCACAGCCGCCATTATGCGTGCGGCCGATAACTGGCAGGGACTTTTCATGCGTGCCCCAGCCAAGCTCTGCTGGCTGTAACCCCTCAGAAACAAAGCCTTCAACAGACCATGTATTAACAAAGACATTGTTTGGTTTGGGATGACGCGCGCGTTGAGTGTCGCGCTCAGCGATATGAATGCCTTTAATATTAAGTTTGTGAGCAAGAGCGCCCCACTGGGCGCGCGTCTCGGGCTCTTTCTCAAACACACCAGTATCTTTTGCGATATTAACAAGAGCTTGCTTGACAAACCAGGACACCATACCAGGATTTGCGCCAACGCAAGAAACAGCAGTTGCGCCACCGGGGTTTTGACGACGCTCTTCAAGAACTGTTTCACGCAATGCATAATTGGTGCGTTTGTCATTACTCATTTTTTTGTCAAAATAAAAACCTGGCCAAGGCTCAATGACAGTATCAACATAAAGAGCCTTTAACTCTCGTGAGAGTTTCATGATGGAAAGCGAGCAGACGTCAACAGAAAGATTAACAACGAAACCCTGTCCGCCGCCCTTTGTCAGAAGGGGCGTTAGCACGTCACGATAATTTTCAGGCGTTAGTTTTTCTTTCAAAAAACTAATTCCACGTTCGTCCAAAAGCCGGCGATGCGTATCAACGGGATCTATGACGGTAAATCGACTTTTATCGAAGTTAAAATGACGCTCAATCAGAGGCAGGATGCCACGTCCAATAGAGCCAAAACCGATGAGAACAATCGGGCCGGTGATTTCGCCATAGATGGGCCATACGGACATTTGACTATTTACTCCCAGAAAAATTATTGCGTTGCGATAAAGCAAGAGTAGCTATCATAATCAACCCCTATCATGCCGGATGCCTGGATGCGTGAGGCTGGTGGGGATAATATTAATACCAATAATCGTCCCCATGACGTCATGAACGCCATAACGCCTGAAGTCAGACTGGACATCAAAGATAAGGCTCAGATGTGTTATCTTTGACGAATGTCCTCCAAATCCAAAACGTGCTTATTGCGGCGATTGCAGATGTAAAAAACAATTGCGCAGAAAATGTCATTCCAGCCCTTTGCAGAACGGCGACTCCGCCGCCGGCCAAAACCATAAAGGCTGAGTTGTGAACATTCACGGCAGCAATAATTCTCGCGCGCTCAAAAGAGGGACTTTGCATCTGAATGGCTGCGAAGGCTGGCACGATCATTAAACCGCCTGAGAACGCCAAAAGCGCAAAATCAATTGCGGCATGTATCGCGCTAGATTGTGAAAAATATACGACAATCAGCGATGAGTCTTGGGTTATCTGTTCACAGGAAGGATGCAAGAGAGCAAAGGCAAGATCGCAGGCGGAAAGAGCGATGAGTAAGCCCCCGATCGATGCAGGCATTAAGCTTAGCTGTGTTTTTGAAACATAAGCAGCCACCCCTGAACCAAGCGCAATTGAAAAAGCAATGATCAATAAATGCAGGGTTACAATTGTTTCATCGCCCTTAAGACACTGAGTGATGATTGGCGGCATAAGCGCCATGGCGATTGAGCCAAAGAACCAGAACAAGCTGGTGACCCGCGTCAGTCGTTGAAGTTTTTTTTGAGAGCTCAAAAGTTGTAAAAGCCGAAGAGTGGAGCGCACAATATTCAGATCAATTGCAAGCTTTGGCTCTGCTCGGGTTGTTTTTGGGATAAAGCGAGCGGAAAGAAGACCCAGTATTGTAATAATCACTAACCCAAACGCAAAAATTTCTTTATTATGAGCCTGACTTGCAAAGCCGCCTATGATAGCCCCGCCTAGAATAGCAAGAAATGTTGCGCTTTCCACCAAAGCATTGGCTGTTGGCAATTCTTCATATGTGAGATGATCAGGAAGGACGCCATATTTGGCAGGTCCAAAGAGAGCGCTTGTAAGACCAAAAAAAATGAGCGCAATAAAAAGACAGAAAATATTAGAAAGAACTATACCTATCGCGGCAAGCAGTGCAATAGCGACGTCGATAAGGCTTAGAAAATAGATAAGACGCGCCTTATCATATTTATCAGCACACTCTCCCCCAAGCGCAGATGTTAAAAAGGATGGCGCAATGAAAGCAGCGCCAGCTAGCGATATGAGAGCCGCGCTGGTTGTTGGCGCTGTTTTGAGAAGTAGCAATACAAGAAAGTTTTTTACGAAATTATCCGCAAAGACAGAAAAAAATTGCCTTAGAAACAATGGAAAAAAGCGACGCGACGTCAAAAGTATTAGTAGCATTTAAAAATATCCATTTTATCACGGCGTTATAAAAATCAATTTTTACCATGGAATGAATATTGAGAAAGTAAATCAATTTACCAAAGATCTAAAAGTTTTACCTGAAAGAAATAAAGCGATAAAAATGAAAGTTTCCCAGCCTTCCTTTTAGCATTAAGTTACATAGAGGATCTTGCCTTTCGAAGCGCGACCTGCGATAGGCCGGCATGACTTATGTTTTGTTGTTTTTTGTTGCCTTGTGGGCAGGCGCGCAAAATGCGCTTGCCGGTGGCGGCTCGTTTCTTATCCTCCCGGCGTTGATGTTTTCGGGCATGGATGCGCTGGCGGCCAATATTACATCATGCGTAGCGTTGTTTCCTGCGCAAATTGCAAGCGGTTGGACGGGACGCCACACTGCAGCCGGCGTAGGGGGTCTACAGCTCCGCACATTTTTTATTTTAAGTATTATCGGTGGCGCCATCGGCGCAGTCATTTTACTGATTACGCCGCGCGGTCTTTTTGCGCATCTCGTGCCATGGCTTGTCCTGTTTGCGACATTGGTTTTTATTTGGGGCAGCTTCTTACGTAAGCCAGATGCGTCAAATCTTCATCTCACGCCTCAAACAGCAGCGATCGTGCAATTTCTTATCGCTATTTATGGCGGCTATTTTGGCGGCGGCGCGGGTTTCTTGATGGTTTCGGCGTTAACAATGGCTGGTCAAAATGTTTTGGTCGCGAGTACAACTAAAAATGTGCTCGCCGGCGTGATGAACGCCTCAGCTGTATTAATTTTTCTCTTCTCGCCAGATCTTCATGTTCCTCAGATGCTGGCGACGGCCTTTGGCGCAACAATTGGCGGCCTCGTTGGCGCAAAGCTCCTGCATCATTTTGATGAAAAGATTCTCAAACTCATCGTTATAATAATCGGCGTAGCGCTGACGATTGGGTTATTTCTCAAGGAGGCGTAATTTTTCCCAGCGCCTTATGAATTTCAGGAACAAGAACGGTTGCGAGCGCTGAAGACGTTAATGGACCAACAAATTTAAAGCTGATTTTTCCATCGCCTGTAATGACAAATGTTTCAGGCACGCCGTAGACGCCAAAATCTATAGCGACGCGCCCCGCTGAATCTACCCCAATACGTCGAAATGGATTGCCTTCTTGTTGCAGGAATTTACGGGCGTTTTCTGTCTCATCTTTGTAGGAGAGCCCGTATATTTCAATGCCTAGAGTCTTGAGCGCCTCATCTTCAGCAATCGACATTAAGATCGGATGCTCCTGTCGACACGGCGCGCACCAGCTAGCGAAGATATTTACTAAACTGACATGGCCCATGCGTAAATCTTGCGTTTTAAGCCCTGGAATTTCCTCTAGGCCTGTAAGCTGCGGAAGTGAAAACTCCGGCGCTGATTTGCCAATCAGCGCTGAAGGAATGCGTGATGCATCACCAGTAAAGAGACGCACAAAAAAAAGAGCGGCCAAGAGCACGAAGATAAAGAGCGGCAGGTAACGTAATAATGTATTTGGCGCCGATCTGTCTGATCTTGGTTCAGTCACGCCTCTTATCCTCTGCATTGCTTGAGGCGTTGAAGGTCCTCTTCTCAAGTTCAAAACATAAGCGGCGATAGTCAAGAATAATGCGTGCCGCCATAACGCTGATGGTCACAATCGTGATTGTGTAAGCAAGCACAACAAAGCCCATGTGTTCGCTCATGGCGTCGCCTCTAGTACGCTATCTTTCTCAAGAGAGGTTTCCTGAAGCGCTTGTTGTGACAAGCGCAAAAGTCGTCGACGTAAGATCTCATTACGTATTGCCATAAAATGCAGCGTAAGGAACAGCAGCGTTGCCGCCAGTGCCATAATGAGGAGCGGCCAAAGCATTGATCCAGAGATCGTTGGGCCATCAGCGCGAAAGACAGAGGCGGGTTGGTGCAGCGTGTTCCACCAGTCGACAGAATATTTAATAATTGGAATATCAATTGCGCCCACGAGAGTCATGATTGAGGCAATACGCGCGCCTCTTGGCGTGTCATCCATTGTCTGTCTGATTGCGATCAAACCAAGATACAACAGGAATAAGACCAGCATTGATGTTAGCCGCGCGTCCCACACCCAAAAGGCGCCCCACATGGGTTTGCCCCAGAGCGATCCTGTAATTAGGCAAATAAAGGAAAAGGCCGCGCCTAAAGGCGCTGCAGTTTTCTGCGCAGCGTCAGCAAGAGGATGTTTCCAAACCAGTACGCCCAGCGAGGCGGACGTCATGACAACATAGGAAAAGAGTGCAAGCCATGCTGCTGGAACATGAATATACATGATCCGCACAGTCTCGCCTTGCTGATAGTCCGCAGGCGCTGTAATGGCGCCATAAAATCCCACGATTAAAAGAATGATGGTTAAGACGCTTAACCAGGGCAGAGTGACTCGCGCAAAATTAAGAAAGCGCGTTGGGTTTGCATAATCAAGAAAATTGGGCATTGGCGCAGACCCGCTTACGTCACCCGCTGAAAAAGACGGCGGACATCCTTTGGGTTAAGGATAGCCCGCCATCTGTCGATAACTTGATTAGTTGGCCTTTGTCGCAGGCTTTGTCGAGTCCTTGGCGGCGTCTTCTTTAGCTTGTTGTTCCGCCATGATCTGCGCCCGCGACTTTCCATGTAAAAGTTCGACCGCAGCGATCAATTGTTTGTCCTTTTTTTCATCTGGCGGCACATAGGCTTGCGATCCGGTCTTTTCCTCTTCGCCATTTTTCAGATGACCTTTAAGAGACGCCTCGCCCTTCGTATCATCCTTGCCTTTGAGCTCATCTGGGACGTCTTGCAGGATTACCATGTCCGGATCGATCCCCTTTGCCTGAATAGACCGGCCCGATGGCGTATAATAACGCGCCGTCGTCAGGCGTAACGCGCCGCTGTTGCCGCCCAAAGGAATAATCGTTTGCACAGAACCCTTGCCGAATGAGCGCGTTCCAATCAATGTTGCGCGCTTATGATCCTGCAGTGCGCCGGCAACGATTTCAGAGGCTGAGGCGGAACCGCCATTAATAAGAACAACAACGGGCTTGCCTTTGGAGAGATCTCCTGAGCGAGCATTATAGCGTTGTGTTTCTTCTGCATTTCGGCCCCTTGTCGATACGATCTCGCCTTTGTCTATAAAGGCGTTCACAACTTGAATGGACTGATCCAGCAGACCACCAGGATTGTTGCGCAGATCGATGATGTAGCCCTTAAACTTATCGGCTGGAATTTCTTCCTGAGCCTTTGTCATTGCTGTACGCAGGCCGTCTGCTGTCTCTTCATTGAATTGAGAAATGCGCACATAATATGTGTCGTCATCTTGTTTGTGAAAGCGCACAGACTTGATGTGGATCTCTGCCCGCGTCAGCTTTATTTCAATTTTTTGCTTATCCTTGCCGCGATAAATTGTAAGTTTGACAGGGGTGTTAATCTGGCCGCGCATTTTGTCGACAGCCTGGTTAAGGGTCATGCCTTGGACGTTTTCATCATCAATCGCGCCGATAAGATCTCCCGACATAACGCCAGCGCGCGAGGCGGGCGTGTCGTCGATCGGGGTGACAACTTTAACAAGCCCATCTTCTTGAGTAACTTCAATACCCAGTCCGCCGAACTTGCCCTCAGTTTGCGTTCGCATGTCCTTGAAGCCTTTGGCGTCAAGATAACTCGAGTGCGGATCGAGCGACGTCAGCATTCCATTAATGGCGTTCTCAACCAGTTTCTGCTCATCCGGTTTCTCAACATAGTCGGCGCGAACCTTGTCAAACACATCGCCAAATAAACTGAGGTGTTTATAAGTATCAGCTGAAGCCGCGAGCGCTGGGGATGAACCAATTAACGCGCGCGCCTGTTGGCCCAACGTTGCGCATCCCACGCCAATGGCGATACCCGTTGCAATCAAAGCTGTTTTGCGAATCATCCGCCGACCTTCCGACTGTCTGACTTGGCCCACCATGGGCCTGGGTCGATCGAGGTTCCGTCTTTTCGGAACTCGACATATAAAATGGGTGTTGACGCGCCGATTGCTATGGTCGCCGCCGTTTTTGCGACACCGTCTCCCATGCTGGCCACGGGCTCACCCGCAAGGACAAACTGCCCAACGTTCACATTTAAGCGACTCATGCCGGCCAGAACCACATAATAGCCGTCGCCGGCATTGATGATCAAGAGTTGCCCATAACCACGATAAGGTCCTGAAAAAGCTACCCATCCATCACTAGGAGCGGTAACGACGCCATTTGGTCTCGTCTCCAGGGAGAGCCCTTTTTCCTTGCCGCCATTGCCGTCTGGAGTCCCAAAGCGTTTGGCTATGCTTCCCGCTACAGGATAGTTCAGCCGACCTTTAAGCTGCGCAAAGCCGACCGCAGGGGCCAGACGGGAGAGATCCTTGAAAGGTGCGGCGAGTGCGCGGCGTCGCTGCTCGTCATTAAGCATCGCTTGAGAAGCATCTGACTCTCGCGCCGCCAATGCGCCACGACGCGCGGCGTCGCTGTTGTTTTCCATATGCGCAATGAGATCTTTGAGGCTGATAGCGCGTTGGGCTAAGGACTGCGCACGGTCGACTTCTTCTTTAAGCTGGGTTTGCGTGTGCGCCAGGGTCTCTTGCCGCTCAGCGATTAATTTTGCAACACGAAGACTTTGTGTCTTTAAAAGCGCTTTTTCATCATCAAGTCTTGCTTTTTCAGTCTGCATATTTTCACGTAAATGCAGGAGATCAGTTAGATCTTTTTGGAGCGCGCGGGCCTCTGTGCGTATTGGCGGCAAGATGGACTCTAGCATCATGGACGCGCGTAGCGCCTCCAAAATATCTTGCGGCCGTGTGAGGAGCGCTGGCGGAGGGTGACGGCCCATTCGCTGCAGTGCGACAAGAATTTCCGCAATGACTGCACGGCGCGCTTCCAATGACTTGGTAATTTTGCTTTCGCTTTCCCAAAGCGTATCCAGTCGTCGTTCAATGTCAGTGGCGCGCGTTTCCATTCCGCGTAATTTATTGCTTGCGTCGATTAATTCTCGATTGAGCTCTTCCCGAGAACCATAAAGACCAGCGAGTTCTCCCTCGAGCGCGCGTTTACGTTCACGAGATTCATTTGCTTCACTTTCGAGTTTTTGTAACTCTTGATTTTTGTCAGCCAGATCGATGGTTAAGCTTGGTTGTGTCGATGCGGGAATCGAAATAGCCAAGAGGCTCAGGGCCAATGCAAGCCTTGGCGCATATCGTTTCACACTCACAACTTCTTGCGTTCTTGTCAAAATCGATATCTCGCCCACCATGCCCGAGCGCAGGATACGACAGACTATTTCACGATAAAATTAACAGAGCGCAATTTTTTTATTAAATCTTCGTCAGATAGCGCAGATTCAGAATTACCCTGATGCGCCACGAACTGGACGTCATGCGCATCAGCACGTTGTAAATAACGCGTGACAGCGTCCGCGCGTTGTTGTGCGAGAAATTGGTTGGCTTGATTTTTTTTCAGCGTATCGCCAAAGGCTTGAATCTCAATTGTTCTGTTATGACAATGATCCATGCGCACGGAAATTTTATCAAGTCCGAAGGCCATCCGCCGATTGATCTTCACGCTTCTAAGATGAAAATCAATATTTTCTTTATTTATCACCGAGTGAATCGCCTCCTGGCATGCCTGTAAATCAGAGGTTATTTCTGGGGCGAGATTTTTGGATATTGCTTGTTGTGGTGGCGTTAGCGCGAGATCTAGAGGTTCTTTTTTTGAAGACTCAACAAATTTGGCCTCCTCTTGATGCGGCGCAGCCTGATAAGCGGGCGTTACAAAAAAAACGGTTCCCAGCCAAATGAGCGTCGCAGGCGCAAGACCTGCAGCCCAGCCATCATGAGCGCGTAGATCGCCATATCTTAATAAGGCGCCAACAGCAGCGCCCGACAATGCAAGCACGTAAAACGCTAGCGCGCTAGTCAGGTAAAAAACTGTTGGACCTTGAACAGCGTCAAGAGCAAGCGCTATTGAGCCGGCAAGCGCGGCAAGTCCTGTCCAGCCGAGCCAACGCGCAAATGTTCCTGATGGGGGAGTTAGTCTCAGGAAGAGGCCTGTAAAAAGCCCAATAATCAAACAGGCAAACAGCCAGAAACGCAGATAAAAGAGAAAATCAACCATTTCTTCTCGTCGTCACTGGGGCTGCTCGCGACAGTCAGTCGGGGCAATCTTAAACGCGCATTGGCATCAGCACATAAAGCGCCGCAGCGCCATCGCGATCCTGGATAAGCGTCGGCGAGCCCGGATCTGCAAGTTTAAAGAGTGCTGTGTCGCTATCAAGCTGCTGCGTAATATCGAGCAAATAGCGAGCGTTAAAACCAATATCGAGTGGCGCGCCGTCATAATCAGCTTCGAGCTCTTCAATCGCTGATCCTTGATCAGGATTGGTGACAGACAGGACAATTTTCCCCTCTGTCAGCGCTAGTTTTACAGCACGGCCACGATCTGAAGAAATCGTCGAGACGCGATCGACCGCTTTTTCGAAGACATCGCGATCAAGCGTTAAGCGCTTGTCATTGGCAGTGGGAATGACCCGGGCGTAATCGGGAAAGGTGCCATCAATCAACTTCGTTGTTAGTAAGGCGTCGCCGAGCGAGAAGCGCATTTTATTTGTCGAGAGTTCTATGCCAACGTCTCCTTGCGCATCCTCGATCAGCCGCTGCACCTCTGTTACGGCTTTGCGTGGAAGGATAACACCTGGCATGCCAGCGCAACCTTGTGGCGCAGGAAGCTCCAGTCGCGCGAGACGATGTCCGTCCGTTGCCACGGCGCGCAGCATTTGCTGACCGTCGACGTCAACGGCATGGATATAAATACCATTGAGATAGTAGCGCGTCTCTTCACTCGAGATCGCAAATTGAGTCTTGCCAATCAGGCGTTTGAGATCGCTTGGACTGAGCGTGAAACGATGACTAAAGTCTCCTGATGTCACATCGGGAAAGTCGCTTTCAGGAAGGCTTTGAAGATTGAAGCGAGAGCGCCCGGAGCGCAAGCTAAACTGACCGGTCTCACCCGAGGCGTCGAGAGAAATTTGTGCGCCCTCAGGTAATTTTCTGGTGATGTCGTAAAGCGTATGCGCCGGCAGGGTCGTCGCGCCAGCTTGGGCAATGTCTGCTGGAACCTTCTCTGATATTTCGAGGTCGAGATCTGTGGCCTTCAGAATGAGAGCGCCCTCGCGCGCGGCGATAAGCACATTGGCGAGTATGGGGATCGTCGTACGCCGCTCTACTACGCGGTGAACATGGCCGAGCGCGCGTAACAGCGCCGCTCTCTCGATCGTAACCTTCATCGCCTGAAAACTTCCGCATTATTGATGGAGGGCGGTAGCCGCTCCCGAAGAAGGAACTTTGGATGACGAGGCCGTAAACCGCAAGAGGTCTGGGTAGCGGGCTTGTGAACAACTCATCTTGTCCTGCTCGCAACCAGGCCCTTAACCGGCCCTTAAATGGCCTTGCTTAAAAGCTATGGGGTTAAAGGGCGTTCGCGCAGGGCTTGGCGCGACATGGGTGGGCTTGATGGCGCGTCACGATAAACGCCGGGAACCGCGGTTTGAGGATGACGAAGAGGAGTGGGCAGGCGATCTGCGCGCTGACCCGCGCCCGCAACAGCATCGAGCCCCCGCCAAATCCGTGCGCCGACGCGGGCCGCCGCGCCAGCCGCGTCATGGATCGCTGTTTGGCTCGTTGATATATTGGATGCTAACCCTTTCTCTGTGGTGCGCGATCGCGGCTGCCGGGCTTGCTGTTTATTATGGGTCGCAACTTCCGCCGATTGATCAGCTGGCGATTCCCAAACGGCCGCCCAACATTGCGATTTTAGCGACGCAAGGAGAGCTTCTTGCAAATCGCGGCGACACCGGCGGCGCGGCAATTCGCCTATCTGACCTCCCAGCCTATCTGCCGAAAGCTTTCATCTCTATCGAAGATCGGCGCTTCTACGCACATTGGGGCCTTGATCCTGTTGGCGTATTACGCGCCATTGTGACGAATGTAACTGGACGCGGCGGCATGCAGGGCGGCTCCACACTTACGCAGCAATTAGCTAAAAACCTTTTTCTTACACAAGAACGCACGGTCTCGCGAAAAATTCAGGAGGCGATTCTCGCGCTTTGGTTGGAACATAAATATTCCAAAGATCAGATTCTCGAGCTCTATCTTAATCGCGTTTATTTTGGTTCAGGCGCTTATGGCGTTGAAGCCGCGAGCGAACATTATTTTGGTCATGGCGCCAGAGAGGCGTCATTATCAGAAGCTGCAATTCTTGCAGGCTTGATGAAGGCCCCAAGCAAGCTTGCTCCCGATCGTAACCCGGAGGGAGCGAATGAGCGCGCAGCGCAAGTCATCACAGCCATGGCGCAGGAAGGACACATTAGTGAAGCACAAGCCAAGCAAGCTTTATTACAACCTGCGCAGGCGCGGCGCGATGCGCGCACCGGTTCAGCAAACTATGTTGCAGACTATGTGATGGACTCGCTTGCGAATACGATTGGCGCGATTGATGAAGATATTGTTGTTTTAACGACTGTTGATGAAGGTTTGCAGGCGGCCGCTGAAGGTGCGCTTGCAGATGAGCTCGATCGCAAAGGCGAAAAATATGGCGTAACGCAGGGCGCCATCGTTTCCATTGACCCAGACGGCGCTGTGCGCGCCCTTGTGGGAGGACGCAACTATGCGGAGAGTCAATTTAACCGCGCAGTGTCTGCGAAGCGTCAGCCCGGCTCAGCCTTCAAACCATTTGTATATCTTGCTGGTCTCGAACATGGGCTCACGCCTGACTCTGTACGAGAAGACGGGCCAATAAATTTAAAGGGCTGGCAACCAGAAAATTATAGTCATGAATATCTTGGCCCCGTGACGTTAACGCGTGCTTTGTCACTCTCATTGAACACAGTTGCTGTTCGGGTAGGGCTGGAGGCGGGGCCAAAGGTAGTCGCGAAGACCGCCCATCGTCTTGGTGTTAAATCTGAGCTCCAGATTAATCCCTCAATCGCTCTGGGCACTTCAGAGGTAACCCCGATTGAGCTTGTTGCGGCATATGCGCCCTTTGCCAATGGCGGCTTAGGGGTCTCACCACATGTCATCGCAAAGGTGACAACAGCGTCCGGCAAATTATTGTTTCAAATTAAGCCAGAGGCGCAAGAGCGCGTTGTTGATCCGCAGTATGTGGCAATGATGAATAAGATGATGCAAGAAACGCTTCTTACCGGAACAGCGCGTAAAGCTCAGCTTCCTGGATGGGAGGCTGCAGGCAAAACAGGCACGAGTCAGGATTTTCGTGACGCTTGGTTCATTGGCTACACAAGTCATCTTGTCACCGGCGTATGGCTTGGCAATGATGATAATTCACCAACCAAAAAGGCCTCTGGCGGTAATCTTCCTGTCGAAATTTGGAGCCGATACATGATTGCGGCGCATCAAGGCGTTCCGGTCACAGCTCTGCCGTCAGGATCCTGGCGACAAGAAAACCTGGCGCTTGAAGAAGTCGCAAAACCGCTTGATGAGCTTATTGGTCTATTTACAGGCGCCTCGCGTTCACAACAGCCCTCTCCACAACCACCGTCGCGATCGCAAACATCGAGCGCGCGCAGTCCTGAGCAAGACGCGCCTGTCTCGATTGGCGTTCAACCCGACGCCAGGACGGGGGAGGTGCCAGATGCTCAGCCGTCACAAAATAAGGGTGCTAAAACTTCACGCGAGATCGAGGATTTACTGCCGCCAGAGGATATTCCAAACGTTACGACTGGCTCTAATCGACCTTCCGGGGGAGCAGTCCCACGCCGCAGTGTCCCGAAAAAGGAAAAAAATATTTTAGAGAATTTGTTTGGCGGCGGTTAGAGGCGCTCTTTAGTGAAGACTGACCATCTGTAAGTCATTTTCTCTTGCGTTGCCAATTGCCCCTTCCGGGGAGTCGGCAAGAGCAATCGGCGCGCCATCGGCGCCAATCAACGCAAAAACAGTTAAGCCAGGTGGAATCTTCGGCGCTTCCGGAAAATAGCGCGTCACATCTTCGGATCGCATTGCGCGAAGATATGCAACGACGCCATCGCCAAGATTGGCAAACTGCTCCGGTGTCAAAACGAGCGACTTGGCCTCAAGGGCGGATTTTGCATCCATTCATTTCTCCTGTGGCTTATGCGGACAAGCCACGATTTGCGGATCTCTTGAAAGATCCCGCGATCTGTAAAATAAATATGCATGCCCTTCTGGCTTTAAAAGGGGCCTTTTATGTTTCAAGCGCAAGGCGCGCAGGATCTTCAAGCAATTCTTTTACGCGGACAAGAAAGGTCACGGCTTCTTTGCCGTCAACCAATCGATGATCATAGGACAGAGCAAGATACATCATTGGCCTAATTTCAACTTTGCCGTTAACAGCGACAGGACGCTCCTGGATCTTATGCATGCCAAGAATGCCTGACTGCGGCGCGTTTAGGATTGGCGTTGACATCAGCGAGCCATAAACGCCGCCGTTTGATATCGTGAATGTGCCGCCCTGCAAGTCTGTAATATCAAGCGCGCCATCACGGGCTTTTTGACCCATCAAGGCGATTTCGCGTTCTATTTCGGCAATCGATAGTTGATGCGCGTTGCGCAAAACAGGGACGACAAGTCCCTTATCCGTTCCAACAGCAACGCCAATGTGACAGAAATGTTTGTAGATGATGTCCTGTCCATCAATTTCTGCATTGATGGCTGGTATTTCCTCGAGCGCCTGACAACAGGCTTTAACAAAGAAGCCCATAAATCCAAGCTTAACGCCATGTTTCTTTTCAAAGACTTCTTTATAATTTTTCCGTATCAAAATGAGCGCGGACATATCGACTTCATTAAACGTCGTCAGCATCGCAGCTGTATTTTGGGCATCTTTCAAACGGCGTGCGATTGTTTGACGCAAACGCGATATTTTAACGCGCTCTTCTCTTTGAGCGTCTTGGCTAGGAGCTTGTGGACGCGGCGCGCGCGTATCAGTGCGTGCCGCGTAATCCAACACATCTGATTTTAGCGCCTGTCCGCGTTTGCCGCTGCCAGCTACATGCGTGACGTCAATTTGACGTTCTGTTGCAATTTTTGCAGCTGCAGGCGAGGGCGGCATCGGCACAGGCGGGAGCGGCGTCGTTTCCAGCGACACGGCGGCGGCAGTTTGCTGCAAGCCGATTTTTGGCGCAGCCGCGTCAATTGCGGATTTTGCTGGCGTTGAGCCAGCTGCCGCCGTAATTTGTCCAAGCAGTGCGCCAGGCGCAACTGTTTCGCCTTCCTTTGCGTTAATTTCACTGAGCACGCCATCTGATGGCGCATTAACTTCAAGCGTTACCTTATCCGTCTCGAGTTCGGTGAGAGTTTCGTCAGCTCTTACAGAGTCGCCAGGCTTCTTAAGCCATTTTCCGACGGTGGCTTCACTCACCGATTCTCCAAGCGTCGGGACGCGTATCTCAGTCATTTGCGTGTCGTCTCTTCATTTCTGGCGCGCATGGATCATTGCGCGTGATTGTTAGATTAGTGAGAAGGCTTCATCGAGAAAAGCTTTTAATTGCGCGAGATGTTTCGACATAGTGCCAGCAGCTGTTGAGGCGGAGGCTGGACGACCTGCATAGCGCGCTCGCTTGGCTTTACCGCCAACTTGCGTCAGCACCCACTCGAGATAAGGTTCAACAAAGAACCATGCGCCCATGTTGCGCGGTTCCTCCTGGCACCATAGGATTTCAGCATTTTTGAAACGCGTAAGCGCTGTGATCAGTCCTTTGGCGGGGAAAGGATAGAGTTGTTCGACCCGCAACAAATATACATCCTCAATGCCGCGTTTTTCTCTTTCATCAATCAAATCATAATAAACCTTACCCGCACATAAAACGACACGTCGAATAGCCTCGTCTTGTTTCAGGCGTGGGATATCCGTTAACGAGGTTTCGGCGTCATCAAGCAAGATGCGCTGAAAAATCGAAGATGTGTCCATATCGGCTAGTCGAGAGACACACCGTTTGTGACGCAACAGTGATTTTGGCGTCATCAAGACAAGAGGCTTGCGTATATTTCGATGGATTTGACGTCGAAGGATGTGAAAATAATTTGCTGGCGTAGAACAATTAGCGACTTGAATATTGTCTTCTGCGCATAATTGCAGATAGCGCTCTAGCCTTGCAGAGGAATGCTCTGGTCCTTGGCCTTCATAGCCATGAGGCAAAAGACAAACAAGTCCAGACATGCGCAGCCATTTTCGTTCGCCGGCAGATAGAAACTGATCAAAGATTACTTGTGCGCCGTTGGCGAAATCACCAAATTGAGCTTCCCAGATCGTTAAGGCGTCGGGCTCAGCCAAGGAATAACCATACTCAAATCCCAGAACGGCCTCTTCAGAGAGCATTGAATTTATAACTTCAAACCGCCCCTGTTTTTGATTGAGATGTTCAAAGGGCAGATAGCGCGTCTCATTGTCCTGATCTATCAGGACGCTGTGACGTTGTGAGAATGTGCCACGCTCGCAATCTTGACCAGAAAGTCTGACATTTCTTCCTTCATGCAGTAGTGTGCAGAAGGCCAGGGCTTCTGCCGTGGCCCAATCAATCGGACCGCCTTCCTTGATGGTGTGTCGCCTGGTGTCGAGAAAACGTTGTATCGTCTTATGTATGTGGAAATCTTCGGGGACTTTTGTTATTTTTTCGCCGATTTCTTGCAAGAGCGCGATGGGCGCGCCGGTTTGACCGCGGCGTTCATCTTCAGAAATCTGATAGCCAGGCTTTAACCCCGCCCAGCGGCCATCGAGCCAGTCAGCTTTATTTGGCTTATAGCTTTGTCCGGTTTCAAATTCGCTTTCTAGCCGCGCCCGCCACTGGTCTTTCATCTGGCTAAAATCGCCAGGGCTGATTTGATTTTCCGCAATGAGTCTTTCGGCGTAAATATCCAGCGTTGTTTTATGCGCACGGATTTTTTTATACATTAACGGCTGGGTGAATCCTGGCTCGTCGCCTTCGTTGTGGCCAAAGCGACGATAGCACCACATGTCGATGACAACAGGTTTTTGGAATCTCTGCCGGAATTCCGTTGCAACGCGTGCGGCAAAGACCACAGCTTCAGGATCGTCGCCGTTAACGTGGAAAATTGGCGCTTCAACCATTTTTGCAACATCGGATGGATAAGGCGACGAGCGTGAGAAGCGCGGATAAGTCGTAAAGCCAATTTGATTATTGATGATGAAATGAATAGAGCCGCCAGTCCTGTGGCCTTTTAATCCAGAAAGGCCAAAGCATTCCGCAACGACGCCCTGTCCCGCAAATGCCGCGTCTCCATGAATAAGCAGCGGCATAACGGTTCGGCGATCGCCCTCATGCTGATCTTGTTTGGCGCGAACTTTTCCAAGTACGACAGGGTCAACAATTTCAAGATGCGATGGATTAGCGGTGAGAGAAAGATGAACCTTATTATTGTCAAATTCACGATCAGATGATGCGCCCAGATGATATTTTACATCGCCAGAGCCCTCGACTTCATCGGGGAGAAAGGAGCCGCCCTTGAATTCATGGAAAAGCGCGCGATGTGGCTTTGCCATGACCTGACAGAGAATATTGAGGCGCCCGCGATGCGCCATCCCCAATACAATTTCTTGTGTGCCAAGCGCACCGCCGACTTTGATGATCTGTTCAAGCGCCGGAACGATTGCCTCGGCGCCGTCTAGGCCAAAACGCTTCGTCCCGGTGTATTTAACATCCAGAAACTTCTCGAAGCCCTCTGCTTCGACCAATTTATTGAGGATTGCGCGCTTTCCTTTGTCGGTAAAGACAATCTCTTTCTCTGGTCCTTCAATGCGCGCTTGCAGCCATGACTTTTCGTCTGGATTTGAAATGTGCATAAATTCAAAACCGATAGAAGCGCAATAGGTGCGCCGCAGTATCGTGACCATTTCAAAAATGCTGGCGTATTGAAGCCCTAAAACGCCATCGATAAAAATCTTTCGATCATAATCCTCATCCGCAAATCCATATGTTGCGGGGTCTAGTTCTCCATGATCTTGACGCTGTTCGAGGCCTAATGGATCAAGATGCGCATGCAAATGTCCGCGCATACGATAGGCGCGGATCATCATCAGCGCGCGAACAGAATCTCTCGTTGCGCGAACAATATCTTCAGATGTCGCCGCTATCGATGGTGGTGACGACGCGCCTACGCCAAAGTCGCCTGCGAGCGCACTGACCCAATCGGCTTCATGATGTGACGGCCATGTCTCACGAGCCCAACTTGCGTGTAACCCAGCTGGGTTTTGACCAGTTTTGACGCCAATATCGTTGAAGAATTGCCGCCATTGCGGGCTGACGCTGGCAGGATCGGCTTCATAGGCGGCCAGCAAGTTATCTATATAAGCGGCGTTAGCGCCTTGAAGAAAAGAAGCATCTGCAAGCGATTCATGTTGCGGTGAACGCGGACCAACCGCGCCAACCGTGTCATTCGTTTCGAAACGCGCCATATTTTCGTTTCTTTCACCGCCGTTCACGCGATCACTGGTTTAGTGTTGCGTCAACGCATCCAACTTGCCGAAGCCGCCCCGGAGCAGGGCTGCATCACTTAAAATGGGGCGGTGGTGGGCCAGAAGCGCCCCACAAAGACGCCGGCTAGGCTTTCAACACCTCCACCAGCGTCTTGCCTAATCGCGCCGGGGAGGGAGAAACCCTAATTCCAGCCGACTCCATCGCCGCTATTTTACTCTCAGCATCCCCCTTGCCGCCTGAAATGATCGCGCCCGCATGACCCATTCTGCGCCCAGGAGGAGCTGTGCGGCCTGCAATAAACCCCACCATGGGCTTCTTGCGACCACGTTTGGCCTCATCTTTCAAGAATTGGGCCGCGTCTTCCTCGGCAGAGCCGCCAATCTCACCGATCATGATGATGGATGTTGTGGCGTCATCCGCTAAAAACAATTCCAGCACTTCAATGAAGTCCGTTCCTTTAACCGGATCGCCGCCGATGCCCACTGCGGTGGTTTGGCCCAACCCCTCACGTGTCGTCTGAAAAACCGCCTCATAGGTCAATGTGCCTGAGCGCGAGACGACCCCAACGGAGCCGCGCGAAAAAATATTTCCGGGCATAATGCCGATTTTGCTCTCTCCTGCGGTGACGACGCCTGGACAATTTGGCCCTATGAGACGCGACTTTGAGCCAGAGAGCGCCCGTTTGACGCGGATCATGTCCTGAACGGGCACGCCCTCCGTAATTGCGACGATCAAAGGAATTTCAGCATCTATGGCTTCACATATGGCGTCAGCAGCGCCTGGCGGCGGCACATAAATCACAGACGCCTGCGCGCCCGTCTTCGCGCGCGCTTCCGCAACAGTGTCAAAAACAGGAAGGTTAAGGTGTGTTGCGCCGCCTTTGCCAGGAGACACGCCGCCAACCAGAAGCGTACCATATGCGATCGCCTGCTCAGAATGGAAGGTTGCGGTCTTGCCCGTAAAACCTTGCGTGATGACCTTAGTATTTTTGTCGATCAGGACAGACATGAGGAGCGTTCCTAGTAGCAATGAAAGCGGCGAAGGCGACGAAAAGATCGCGAGTGTTCTTTGGACTGGTCGAGGACGTTTTTCTAGCGAAAATTATGCGTGTGACCAAAATATGGGGAACGGCGCCTCCTTACAAGGC
>Ga0208872_1000347_pt1 | contig 37224 bp, 32 predicted proteins | sample CryBogCBH12Aug08_FD_185508 | JGI IMG/M metagenome (GOLD analysis project Ga0208872, IMG submission 185508) | Freshwater microbial communities from Crystal Bog, Wisconsin, USA - CBH12Aug08 (SPAdes) | ecosystem: Environmental > Aquatic > Freshwater > Lake | place: Crystal Bog, Wisconsin, USA...
AGGATCAAGGATGACATGTAGAATCTCTCCGGCCAAGCTATAAGAGGAGAGAAGGGGCAAGAAATATTTTTTTTAAAAAAACTTCTCTTTTTGCTTGGGTTTTTACATAACGGTGCTGAGGGCTGAGCGAAATAGTTAGCAGTTGGCGGTGGGTACCGGCTGTCCTGTCTCCTCTTTGAACACACCAGCCTTCGAGGGACGCACAACTGTACGTTATTAATACCGTCCAAACACACTATCTCGATGACTTAAGGGCACCTCTCTTTACTCGCTGAGAGTAAGAGATGGTAGGCAAACTTAACCTGCAGGCTGAAAAAAGCTATCCTCTCAAGACAACTTTAGTTTTGTTGGGGTTCAGGAATCACCCCAACCTACAAAACATCAAATCTTTTCCGTTATTTATAGGATTAAAATACTCTTAATATAGCGCACAGAGAAAACATTCCGATCATCATTTTTTTTAATGCATCCCATTTGAATAAATAGAGGTTCCCTTTATAGTTAGTCATGAGCGTTATATAGTGTCCCCCCAGTTGTATTTGCAGGGTACAAGTTACCTTAATTCTTTCAATGCCTCCACTATGCGCTGACAGGCTAAGCCGTCGCCGTAGGGGTTGTGTGCTCGTGACATCGCAGTATAATGCATAGGGTCATCCAGCAACCGCGCCACCTCCTCGCCAATAACTCGCCGATCTGTGCCGACGAGAATTACTGTACCAGCCTTAAGCGCCTCAGGTCGCTCAGTCGTATCGCGCATCACCAAGACCGGTTTGCCTAGGCCGGGTGCTTCCTCCTGGATGCCACCAGAATCGGTCAGTACGAGATATGAGCGATTCATGAGATAGACAAACGGCAAATAATCCAGCGGTTCAATGAAGAACACATTTCCTAAGCTCTGCCCATCCCCGAACACCTCCTGAATAGGCTTGCGGACATTTGGGTTCAGATGCATCGGATAGACGAAATCCACCTTAGGATACCTCACCGCCAAATCCGCAATGGCATTGCAGATACCCATAAACCCTTCGCCAAAATTCTCCCGCCGGTGCCCGGTCATCAACACCAGCCTGCGTTCGACCCCGAAAGAAGCTCCATTCCACTGCTTAACCAACCCTTCCGGCAACCCGAAAGATGCAAGCACATCGAGTACCTTTCGCTCAATATCTCCATCAACTCCGATCTTCCCGATCACCCAGTTCAGCGCGTCGATCACCGTATTCCCGGTAACCCATATCCGATCATCATGCACATGCTCCAGAAGCAGGTTCTCCCTGCTTAAGGCTGTAGGCGCGAAGTGCATCGATGCAATCCTGCCCGTCAACTGCCGGTTCATCTCCTCAGGCCAAGGGCTGTAGATGTTATGGGTCCGCAACCCGGCCTCGATATGAGCCACAGGAATCTGCCGGTAAAACGCCGCCAGAGCTACTGCGGCGGATGTCGTCGTATCACCATGCACGAACACATAATCCGGTCGTGCCGCCTCAAGGACATCCCGCATACCAGTCAACACTCGGGCCGTCACATCGTACAGATCCTGCCCATGCTTCATGATGTTCAGGTCATAATCAGGCACAATGCCAAATAACTCCAGCACCTGGTCGAGCATCTGCCTATGTTGCCCCGTAACCGCAACAATGGTTTCAAACGATTCCGAATGCTTCTGAAACTCCTTCACAAGCGGAGCCATTTTGATGGCTTCCGGTCTGGTACCGAAAACGATCAGTACTTTTTTTCTGATGCTCATTTTTTAAAAACCCCCGCGAAATCAAGGATCACCTTATCGTCTCGATACTGGAGAGTTTTGAACTCATCATGGGATACGAGAAAAACTATGATATCAGCTCGGTTGTAGGCATCCTGATAGTCTGAGAGCTTGAAGACGCTGTGTTCTTTTATATTTGGTTCTACTACAAGAAAGTTGTTCTGCTCGCTTTGCATGACCTTTTGGGCGATATATTTCGCGGGGCTTTCGCGCAGATCGTCAATGTTTGGTTTGAAGGCCAGGCCCATAAATGCGGTCAGCGGCTTTCTGCCATGCTTGAGTTCAAATTCGAGCATGACGTTGCGGATCTTTTCGGCACACCAGAACGATTTGTAGTTGTTAACCTCCCTGGCTGTTGTGATTAATTTCGATTCTCGGGGATAATCGGATACCAAGAACCATGGATCAACGGCGATACAGTGACCTCCAACGCCAGCACCGGGCTGGAGGATATTTACCCTAGGGTGTTTATTTGCAAGTGCAACAAGTTCCCACACATTAATCCCTGCTTTATCGCAAATCAATGAGAGCTCATTTGCGAAGGCTATCTGCACGTCGCGCGAGGAGTTCTCCGTCAGCTTGCACATCTCTGCTGTCCGGGAGTTTGTGCCATAGAGCTTCCCCTCTACAAACGTGCTATAAAACTCTTTTGCTTTTTCGGTTGAGGCTTCGTTCAGACCGCCAATCACCCGGTCATTCTGAATCAGTTCATGCAGAACATTACCCGGCAAGACCCTTTCAGGGCAATAGGCAATAAAAATTTTGTTTTCAAGTTCAGGGCGTTCACGAAAAATAAGAGCTGCCATCTTTTCTGTTGTGCCAACTGGAGAGGTAGACTCAATGATATAGGTATCACCCTCTTTCAATAGGGGCAAAACATTGCGGGTTGCTGCTTCAACAAATGAGATATCCGGTTCATAGACTCCCTTAAACGGAGTGGGAACAACAATAAGATGAACGTCGGCCAGTTCAGGAATCGTGGAGGCTGTAAAGAACCCATTTGCTACACTCTCTTTGACAACAGCCTCAAGCCCCGGCTCAATGATGTGAATTTTTCCCTGATTGATGGTCTCAACAACATGAGGATTGATATCAACACCGTGGACGCTTATACCCTTTTGCGCAACAACTGCTGCTGTAGGCAAGCCGATATACCCAAGACCGATAAACTGTATAAGCATGTAATATTATGAGTTTTTCACCAATGTTTTAAGGAATTTCAGCATCTCAAGAGCAAGTTTCTTTCGATCAAAATCATCAGCCAAAAGCCGCCCCCCCGCCTGACATTCCTGATAAAAATTCTTGTCCAGATACAAGCGATCAAGTTTTTCAAGAAAATCAGCTTCGTGTTCCGGTTCGAAATAAACGCCCGCTTTATAGTGCTCCACTATTGAACGCGCTTCGCCATCAACCCCAAGCAAGAGCGGCTTCTCCATAGCTGCATTTTCGAATATCTTTGAAGGAATAACGGTGGTAAAGAGTTCTGTTTTCCGTAATGGAACCAACGATACATCCGTAACCGAAAGATATTCAGCAATTTCACTCTTCGACACTGAATCCAAAAAGGTTACATTTTTCACGCCTAGCTCTGCAGCCAGGGCGACGACGTTTTTCTTTTCGGCACCATCACCGATAAATAAAAAATGAATAGCGGGATTTTCAATCTTCTTTGCCGCTCTTATAATGAAGTCCAGTTTATGCGCCATACCGTGGGTACCGATATAGCCGACAACAAACTTACCATTCAGCTTTAAAGCATCAAGAATTGAGTCGTTCTTAGGGCGCGGAAAAAACATCACAAAATTTGCACCATTTTTCACGACGGCAAATTTACTTCCATCAATCCCTTTTGCCTTAATGATTTTTGCAAAGGCATCCGTAACCGTTACAATGCCTGAGGCTTTTTGGTAACATCTCTGTTCTTCCCACTCAAGGTATTTGATCACAATGGAATCATTCATCCCCCCCACATGCTTAATTGAAGCCGGCCAGAGATCCCTGACCTCCATCACCCAAGGTTTTTTCCTGACCCAAGCCAGCGTTCTGCCAGAGAGAGCTGTGAAAAATTGAGGAGATGTGGCAACAATAAGATCACAATCCTGAAATAAGGCAGCAAGAAATGCACTTGCACCAAAGCTGATATAATCGAGTGTCCGCTTGAAAAAGCCTTCATTCGCTGTAATGTAACTCCACACCCTCACCACATTTATACCATCAATAACCTCCCGCTGAACAACACCATTCCGGTAGCCATCGTACACCTTACCCTGGGGAAAGTTCGGAACACAGGTAATAACCGTTACCTCAGCACCATGCTTCACCCATTCACGACAATGCTCGTAGGTTCGGGTAGCAGGGGCATTAACTTCGGGTGGAAAATTATCGGAAAGAAAAAGAATGCGCATATATTATTTTTTACAAACAATAGTGGTAACAAGGCTTTTCTTGAACGTAACAACAGCACATTTTGCCTCTACCATCCTGTTAAACCCTAAAGCCTGCAGAGAGGTTTTGATCTCAATGTTCACTGCGCCTTCAAAAATTATATCAGCACTATCTAATACAATCGTCTCCCCAGTCAGGCAGGGATTCAGCACATGATCAAAGTGCAAACAGGCCTCAACTTCTTCATCCCGACCGCTTACACTATCTGTAACGGCAAGCTTTCCTTCATGAAACGCCCACGTTCTTTTATGAATTGCGCCAATGCTTTTATAGCCATCGTGTTGTGCCGAAACTACATCTCCCCGATCAACAAGGATGTTAACAGCGGCACGACGACCAACACGGAATCCACCCCAAACATCAGAAGAGTTAGCGCCATGCATGACGACCGTGTTATGGGCTTTTGTACTGCGCTCTTCATCCTGACGTGAGTTTTTTTCGTAGGTCGATATACCTGTGTCTACAAGGAAGGGCCGACCATCAACGTTCAGCACAAAGTTCAGCGTATCAGCATGAGCATGACCGGGAATATACCGAGGCCCAATTCTCCCAACATCAACAACACACTCATACCGAGCATTACTGAACTTCCTGTACCCCGAATCGCTCAGACGATCAGGCTTATCTCTTTCAAACGCTATCCCCAACCGTTCAGCATAATCAAACAGTTGGCTGGTTGCAGGTGCAATCCCTTCAGTCGAATCATTCAAGTTCGGAACACTGCCATCTGACAAGGTCATTGTCTTAAGCCAGCCAATCATAGCACCAGCCTTCTCCACAAGCAACGTCAACAACTCACTCTGCCCACCAAAACAATCATTATGCTGCACAAGATTAATGCAGTCAAGCAGCCGATCAAGCAGTATCTTATGATACATCGGCGACAGCTCAAAATGTCCTCCATCCTGAAGAATCTGCTCATTCAGCTCCCGGGCAAGCAATGCCCTGCTTTTATCAAACCACCGCTTCTCCTTAAAAAAAAACGCTCCATAAAGGAGCGAACAGGCATTCTCAAGCAAATGATTTCCCAGCAAATGATACTCGATATTTCTTGCAAGAATCAGATACTGCGCGTAAAGAGAGCTATTAATGTCATCACGCTTAAGCTGATGAGCTGTGATAAACTTTATCCAATTCACTCCCCGCAAAGAAACCGGGTATGGTTCCAGTCCAACACTCTCCGAATCCAATCCCGCCATAAAGCTCTCAACAATCGTCACCCCTGCTTCCCGCGTCATTATGCCTTGGAGCAGAAAATCAAAATAGTTCAGATTATACACCCAAAGCTTTCCATACGCACTAAACTCCCAGTCAATACTTTCAGGACTTCCAAAACAGTAATCACGATTTAAAAAAGTAAAGCATCCCGTATCATACACTGTGTCTTTAGGAATAAACGGTACCAACTTTACAGCAAACGCCTGACTCTCAACCCTTAACGGGCGGGTCATCTTCAGCGCTCGACGAACCAGCTTTTTTACCCGGTAATAAAGCTGAAAAAAGATTTGTTGAGCTTTTAAATATCGAAGTGTATGGAAGTATCGTACTGCCTTATCCATTAACGAACCTCTATCCAGGCACCCTGTTGTAAAGAGTCGATCGCCCCAAAACTTGCTCTCGTGGTGTTAACCAGATCACCAAACGGAATCAGCGGCTCCCCTCCTTTCTGAATCCTCTCAACCAGCAGTCTAAACTGGTTTGCGTGCCCTTTGTCCTGTGCTGACGACATAGCCTTGAAGTTTTTAAACCCGTATCCGCTCAGTTTACGCCAGTTATCCATCACCAGCACCCGCTGCTGGCTGAACACCTCCACCCGCTCTTTTGCATAGGCTTTACTGCCATTTGAAAAGTAGTTAATTACCGAATTGCTGCCGTTCTCATATTTAAGGATGATCGTTGCGTTATCGGTCATTTCATCAGGATTCCTGCCCAGGGCGTTCATGCACACCGCTGTGACCCTGCTCCCTGCCAGATAGGAGCAAAGGTCAATAAAATGACAGGCCTCACCGATGATCCTTCCTCCGCCAACCTCGGGATCGTGAACCCAGAAGTCGGCAGGTATAAAGCCGGCGTTCATGGTTGCAACAATGTTGACCGGGGTTTGGCCGTCGCCGAGGAGTTCTTTCATTTTCAGGGCTAGGGGGGCGAAACGGCGGTTGAAGCCGACGGTTAATAAAAGGGCGGATGAGGAAGTGCTGAGTGCTGAGTGCTGAGTGCTGAGAGAGGAGTAAAGGGAGATAATTGCTTCCAGTTCTTCGTTGTTAAGGGCTAAGGGTTTTTCGACGAAGACGTGTTTGCCTGCCGTTAAAGCCTCCATAACGAGGGAGGCGTGGGCGTTGTGGCGGGTTGTTATGAGAACTGTGTCAATGTCCTTGTCGTTGAGGATTGTTTGGTAGTCGGTTGTGGCTTTTGTGATAGAGAATTTTCGGGCCAGGGTGGTTGCGCTGAGTCCTCCTGAACTGGCAATGGCTTGGAGCTTAGCCGGGGTTTTCGCCAGCTGGGGAAGAATAGTTGATGCGGTAAAATTGCCTGCACCGATGATACCGAGCGCTCCTTTGCCTGCGGCTACTTTTGACTGGTGAATTATTTGAACGACAGAATCCGGTGCTTGATGGGTATCATACTCAAGAATTGAGGCGATGGAACCTGATTTACGCATATCGCCATAGATCTGCAGGTAGTCAGCAAGTTTCACTCGCTCGGTAATGAGAGACTTGACATCAAGCTGACCTCTTTCAATTGCCAGCAGGACAGCCTCAAAATTGCGTTTTTCCGTCCAGCGCACATAGGCAAGCGGATAGTCCTGACCTCGCTGTTCATAGGCTTCGTCGTAGCGTCCCGGCCCATAAGAGCAGGATACCTGAAAAGAGAGTTCCTTTTTATAAAGGTCATCCCGTCTTAACTTCAACCCAACAACACCCACAAGAATAATCCGGCCACGCTTCCTCGACATTTCAGCCGCCTGATGCATAATCTCATCACTGGAGTTTGACGCGGTAATAATTACACCGTCACACCCAATCTGCGACGTCAGCTCCTGAACAACAGCCACAGGATCAGAGCCACTCCCAATATTGATGGCCGTCACTCCTTTCTGCTGAGCAAGTGCTACTTTATCGGCATCCACATCAAACGCAATCACACGGCACCCATTCGCCAGAAGCAGTTCAGCGGTAATGAGGCCAATAAGGCCCAGACCGATAACAACAACGGTTTCGCCAAACAACGGATTCAACAACCGAATACCCTGCAGGGCAATAGAACCGATAACCGTAAACGCAGCCTCCTCATCAGAAACCCCATCCGGCACCTTAGCCGCAAGATTTACCGGAACCAGCACATACTCAGCATGCGGCCCGTTCGAAGCAACCCGATCGCCAATCCTGAACTCCGTAACCCCCTTCCCTACCGCAATAACTTCACCAACATTGCAATACCCAAGCGGAAGCGGCTGGCCTAACTTGTTCATGACTGAATCATAGGTCGGCTTAATGCCATCAGTCTTCACCTTCTCAAGCACCTGCTTCACCCTATCAGGTTGCTGAAGAGCCTTGTCAATAAAATTAGCTTTCCCAAAATCCACCAGCATCCGCTCAGTGCCAAGCGATACCAAGGACCGTGATGTCTTGAGTAGAATATGACCAGACTTTATCTGAGGAACAGGAACATCTTCAAGAATCGTGTTACCGTCTTTTAAATCCTGTATTATTTGTTTCACACGATAGTATTAATAGTTAGCAGTGAACAGTCGGCAGTGGGCATTTTCTAAGAGCCGAAGGCTGAGCGAAGGTGCGGCCTTTCGCAAATAACCAAATGGGTTCGTTTTGTAAATTTTCTTAGGACAACTCAGGTTATCAAGCTTTTGCATTGTTTGGGACCTCACGGAAGTTCGGGATGACAACGTACTGAGCAAGATTGTTGTCAGTGGATTTAATGAATGGCTTTCGAATGGGGAATTAATAATCAGACAAGATTGAATGCTTTTTCTATCAAAGCATCTTTGGTCGAACGATCAGGGTAATTGATGAGAACTGCTCTATATTTCCCTTTGAAAACAAACAAACTACCGGCAGCGGCACCAATAATACCAAATCTAGCAATGAGACCTTCGATATCTGCTTGAGAACCGGCTCCACCAAGTGCGGTCATTGGCAAAGAAATTGAGTCCCTCACACTTTGAATCAAGGGCAGATCAAAACCGGCCATCATCCCATCATGGTCTATGGAATTGATAACAAGTTCTCCTGCGCCAAATGCTTCTATTTTTTTTGCAAAATCAACGGGGTTGAGACCTGTTTTATGTTTTCCATTATGAGTAAACAATTCATACCGACGCAATATCCCCGTTTTTTTTACATCCACAACAACCACCACACTTTGACTGCCAACCTGGTTGGCGGCTTGAGTAATTAAATCCGGGGTTTCAATTGCTGCTGAACTGATGGATACCTTTTCAACCCCAAGACTGATGATGTTTTGAATCTGTTCAACCGTTTTCACTCCACCCCCATAGCATAACGGCATCCGACATTCAGCGGCAAGATTTCTTATAAGGGTATAATCAGGCTCACGTTGTTGCGAGGATGCATCGATATCGAGAACAATCAATTCATCGACCTCCTTTTCATTGAAAATACGGACTGCATTGATCGGGTCACCTACATATTTTGATTCACCAAATTGAACTGTCTTGACAAGACCACCATTTTTTATAAGCAAACAGGGGATAATTCTTGGTCGTAGCATATCTTATAATTCAGAAAAATTTTTTAGGAGTTGAATGCCCCATTGATGACTCTTTTCTGGATGGAATTGTGTGCCGAACACATTTCCTGAACGGATTGCAGAAGCAAAAAAACCATTATAATCGGTTAGAGCTAATACCTCATCATTTTTTTTTGGTAAAAAATAATATGAATGCAAAAAATAGTATCGTGGATTTCCCTCCATACCACGAAATAGAGAATCGAGGTTTTGTGGTATAACGTCATTCCATCCCATGTGGGGTAGATGCGTTTTTTGCATAAAATTCGATTCGTCAAATTTTTTAACCTCAGCATCAATCCACCCTAGCCCAGCCAATATACCTTCATCACTCCGACAGGCAAGCATCTGCATACCAACGCATATACCAAGAATAGGGATTTTTTTGACTGTCACAAGTTCATCCAGACAAGAGCGCATACCTGACTGATTTAATTGTTGCATAGCCCAGTCAAAAGCACCTACGCCTGGAAGTATTATTTTCTCTGCTGTAGCTAATTCATCAGGTGTAGTAGCAACCACAACGGGTAAATTAAGGCGATCATATATATTTACGATAGCCTGAATATTACCGAGACCATAATTAATAATCGTAATCATCGTTTACCCCCAATTTCTAATCCTAGGGATTTCATGACCCATGAACCAAGTGCATATACACTCTCTTGCGATTTATAATCCTTGTAAGATTTATTTGGGGCATCCATATACCCTTGCAACTCTTTTACTGAAACACCTAGTTTCTTCGCCACATACTCAAAATCTTGGGCAACGGTAGTTTCATCATAAGGAGGTTTCTGTAATTTCACTAATGCCTCTTCTCTAGTCATTTGACCTGTCACAATCAAACTGGAATACTGCACCCGTCGAGTATCATAGCCAAACTTTTTAGGCAACCAATAACCTTCATAAAACTTAGTAAAACGAGATTCAAAATGCTTTTGTGGATAGGGCTGCCAACCAAATTTCTCAATGAGCAACTTGATTGCATCCTGTTTTACATATGGTATACTGTTTAATGGGCGCACAACTTTTATACCCTTGATGTATGGTAAATAAATTTTGTGATGCAAAATAGAAGTAACCGGGTAATTCTTTAACGATTGTTGGCCATATTTTCTGTGAATATCACGTAACTGGATAGCATCTGACTGATAATACATCCACTCTATAGGATTGCGAATGCATTCTGTTGAGAGATTAGCTCCAGTTAATATGTATTTAACTTTATACTTTTCAGCAAATTTGTACATAGTTGCAAAAAAAGCATGATCTTGTGGAGTATCAATATGTGAGACTCCTGACTTGAAAAAAGCAAGTTGCAAATCTCGAATCGCTTCCCAGTCTATCACTTCTGTATAAAGATCAAGCCCAAGTTTATCAACTATTTTTTCAATATTATTAACTGCCTCCTGAGAATTCCAGCCAGCATCAACATGAAATACAAGTGGACGCAATCCGAGTTGTTCCTTAGCAATGTAAGTCAGATAAGAACTATCAATCCCCCCACTCATTCCTATTATACAGTCAAAGTCCTTTCCATGACCACTTTTTTTTATTTTATCAGTAAGTATTTGGATCTCCTTCCTACCACGTTCATCGGTATGCCAATTTGACAGAGTCATTGTATAAAAAGTATTACAATGATCACAGACACCCTGTGAGTTGAAAATAATCCGAGAATCAGAGGTATCCATCACACAGTTGGCACATATTTTATACATATAATTAAATAGATATTTATTATTTTTTTAGAGATCAACATTCATATATTTCATGTGCAATTTTTCCTATTGATAAATATTGATCAAACATTTCGATTGCTCTATTAGACGGCAAGTACGGAATTTGCAGTATTTTATTAGAATAGCTAACTGCATCATCAAACCAAGTCTTAGATTCCAAGTTAACAATGAACAACCTTTCTAGCATGCATTTAGGCAAAACATCAATCCACTGATTGTAAGTGACAGCAACACAACATCCAGAGAAAATAGCTTCATAAACACTACGAGGCGACGAGTCACTAAATGGGATTGAGATCACAAGTTTAGAGGATTTTAATAATTCAAACATTTTCTCCTTATCTAATCTCCCAATAAATTTATCTTTTACTGAAGACATATACTTTACTTTATCATAATAATTTTGATCTACAAAAGGATATATAAATACCAGTGGAGACTTTGTCATTGACTGGTCTCGTGATGTTATAATTTCTTCTATGCGATAAAGTTTAGTTATCCCCCTAATTGATAGCACTTCATTCGACTTTTGTTTTAAACCTGTAATTGAACGTATACTTTCAATATCAATACCATTTTGAACTATTTTTGACTTAACACCGGAAATATCAAATATTTTTTTACTCATACTAAATGAATCAACTGTTATATGTTGAGCATTTTTTAGTATGCGCTTAGTAAAATACCGATAAATAAAAGAATTTTGAGCTCGCACCAAAATCTCACTTCCCTGTGGTGTGCCGCAATATTTTACACCAGCGAGGTAACATATAAGCATATAATACATGGGATGAGCATGAACCACAACATCTTTATGCTTTGATAGAAAACTTCTCAACAAATAGGCCTGTAATGGTAGTACCACTAATTTAACTATATTTCTCCATATATTAGCTAGGCGTGAGACCTTGCTCAACAAAAGATTATCTATTACAAAAAGTGTATGAATATTATCATCACATTTAATAATTTTTTCATATCCTTCACCTGCAATTAAATCCACTAAAAAAATAACTTTTTGACCAGGTAGTGCTTGGCGAACTGCTCTGTACCAATCCATAGCATGATAATCTCGAGCTCCGCCTAATATTACAATTGTTCTTTTATTTATATGCATCTATATATACTTCTATTTAGGGCTTGCTGAATTAAACGCTCATTTCTAAAATCTCAATTATCCGACAGCCATTGCCATCGGCACATTTGAGTTACCACTATTCCATAGAGCCCATAAAGCCATCCTGAAGCGACTATTTTGTCCGTTATTGACCCTCCATGACTGCATGTGGCGTAGAAAAAAGCACAAAAAATGAACCGTCAGCAGGTGCTCAAGATTCATCACCAAAAAGATGATCGAGACGACCGTCTTGCTGCTCTCTACAAGTCTTGCCATCACCCTGTTCAGACTAAACCTTCGCTTGGCTTGACCAAACTTGCCTTCAACCGCATTACGGATTCCTTCGTCTTCCTGAATCTGTTTTCTTCTTGCTCTGTTTTTCTCCGGATCCTTTGGCGGTCGACCTAAAGGGACTCCGCTCAACCGGATATTCTTTGCCTGACACCAGAGCCTGTTTGCTTTGGTGCGATAGATTTTGTCGGCATGCGCCGACTCTGGATAGTATCCGTACCGAGCACGATAACGCTCAATATCCTTGATCAGATCGCACCCTTCGTTGTAGTTCTTCCATGACATCCTTTCAACAATACTCCAGCCATTGACAACACTGATCGAAAGCTTCATGCCAAATTCAGTTTTCGCGGCAGCCTTCCCCCGAACCATCGGGCGGACATGTGGCTGACTGATACTCACCAGACGATCTTCTATGCTTTTTCGGCCACTGAGGTGCATCTCCAATTGCTGGCGGTAAAGTTCCGTAATCACCAGGAGATTTCGGTACCACTTTTTTCCCAAAACACTCAAGGATACTTGTTGTGTGAGCTTTCCAATGCTTCTCAGGTTTCGGCCCAGATACCGCAACTGTTTGCCAATACCACGGTAAAGCAGGTGTCTGGCAAGCTTGCGTTTCATGCTCATGCTCAGAAATTCCTTGCGGGCATTCTTCCGATAGGTTCGAGGTTTTTTGACACCTTCCGCTGCTTGCTGGTAGAGCTTGTCAATGATCGTCTCACTCTTCTCCCTTGCATCATTGAGTAGCCCGAGGTCTGTCGGGTATGCTATATCAGCCGGTGCACAAGTAGCATCAACAATCAGCTTGCCTTTGTTCACTGAGCCTGCTGGTGAGCCCGATGTCTTATCATCATCGTCTGACTTATCTTGTTTCTTCTGGTACTGCTGCCGAAGCTTTTCCTGTAACTCAGCAAGGTCACCGTGGTTGAGGCGTTTACGGAAGTGAGTGAGCATTGAGCCATCAAACGGTGCTTCATTCTGGTAGCTTTCGAGTCCGATGAAGTACTGCAAATAGGGGTTTTCCCTGATCTGCTCAATGGTCTCATCGCCACTCAACCCGAGCTTTTCTTTGATGATCAGTGATCCCAATGCCATCCGCACGGTTAAAGCCGGTGCTCCTCTTTTTGATGGAAACTTCCTAGCATACAACAGCTCAGCTTCATACCATGGAAATGAATCTGCCATTTTGATCCACCGGTTACTCTTATCAAGTTTACCGCCAAAAGGCATATGGAAATTCTCAAATGAGAGCTGTTTAAACTGCGGCTGATACATAAGGCGTTTTCTAAGTGCAAGGGTTTTGACTGTTTTTACCTGTTTTCCTTGCATAAATATACGCTATATATCTCTTATTTTATTTAATAAAATATAGTTACCGTTAATTCAGCAAGCCCTACTTATCGCTCAACTAAGGGATTTTGTAAATACTGATATACCTATTATAATATCTTCATACTGCACCTTAAAAACTAAAGAACTTGCATATCAAGACCTCTGTACTGAACCGCAACGGCATAACACCTGAGATATCCGGACTGATTACTCGACTGGTTACTTTAATTCCATAGCCAGTTCGACGCCAAGCCATGGGAGATATTGTACTGACTATATTGGACGGTAAGCCACGGGTTACTGAAAATGAATTTGCCTGGAGTCGCTCAGCGGTGGCATTAGGCATAAAGGAATTTGAAAGTGGAATAGTCTGTATCAACGATTTGTCAAAACGACACAAACCAAAATCTGAAGAGAAGCATCCTGAGTTGCTTGCATCCATGCAGAAAATAATGGAGCCTCATAGTCAGGCTGAGCCACGCTTGCGAATAACGTTGGTCTATACGAACATGACAGCGCAATCAATCTATAATTCGCTTCTTGCCGAAGGGTGGCCTGAAGAAACACTGCCTGCAGTTCGAACCATATCTAACATTTTGAACCGTCAGAAGTATCGATTACGGGCAGTTCAGAAAACCAAGGTTGAAAAAAAACAGCAGAAACAGATGCCATCTTCCACAACGTCTGGAAAATAAATACGTGGGCAGATGAGGATCCTGAAACATTACGATTGAGTATTGATACGAAAGCGACCGTGCTCGTCGCGCAATATTCACGAGGCGGGAAGTCTCGTGGAACCCAGGCTGTCGAGGCATGGGATCATGATATGCGACCCAGAGAAAAGTTGGTTCCTGGCGGCATTCTTGAACCTGTTAGCGGCAAATCATTCTTGTTTTTTGGTAGCAGCAACAAGACCAGTGACTTTCTAGTTGATGGACTTGAGTTGTGGTGGAAAGAGAGGAGGTCCTCACTACCTCTCATCAAACAGTTGGTCATTAATATCGATAACGGTCCGGAATGTAATGGGCATCGGAGTCAATTTCTGTACCGGATGACCGCGTTTGCTGATATGACCGGACTGGACATTCGTTTGATTTACTATCCACCCTATCACAGCAAATATAACAGTATAGAGCGCTACTGGGCTGGGTTGGAAAAATCATGGAATGGTTATCTCCTTGAGAGTGTACCAACGGTTATCAATCGTGCCAGCAACTTTGCTTGGCGGGGAATAGCGACAACAGCATTACTCATAGATACGGTATACCAAAAGGGCATAAAGCTTTGCGGTAAAGAAATATTGAATCTTGAAAAAAAACTGATGTGATCAAAAGAACTCCAGTGGTGGGATATAAGCATCAGCTCTAAAACGTCATTTTTATAATGACTGAGTCCCTTAGGTATTAATAACATCCGTTTTATTACTTTTACCTTACAAGATAATTTGACCAATAATCAAAAGAAAAGCGGAAGCTGCTTTCATTTTTTCCACTTCTCAAAAGTACTCAGTGACGATTCCGGAATATCTTTTGGCCAACTGCAATCGGGGGGAAATGATTCATGATTCGAGGCTCTGGTCAGAATACGCTCATAACTGTCTATTACTACCTGCTCGTTAAAGAGATGCTCGGCCATCCGTCTTGATTCATTCCCCATTTGCTTCCTTTTATAATCACTAAGGTTTACCATATTTTGGATTTTTAAAGCAATGTCTTCAGGTGAACTCGGATCACATAAAAAACCGTTTTTTCCATCCTTAACCAGATTACCAGCATCACATACATGACTTAGTAAAATAGGTTTTCCACATGCCATACCTTCACAAATCACATTAGGAAGCCCCTCAAAAAACGAAAAAAGGCCAACAGCATCCGCACGAGGGTATTCTTTTTCAATGTTACGAGTCGCTTGGTGTAGCAACAATGACTTCCCTAATCCGTGCTCTATAATAAAGTGCTCAACTTGTTTAAATGGATTTGAATCAGGTTGGACTGCACCAAACCAATCAACGACTATCGAAGTTCTAATTTGCATATTTCTCAATAATAGCAGAGCCTTCGCAACATTTATCATATTCTTTTTTTCGTGATAACTAGCGACTATAATCATTCGGAACTGGCTTGCCCTTTCAAGATCAGTGGTTTTATTTTCATTTGAAGAGTCCTTGAACAGTTTCAGGTCTACCGTATTATATATTGTAAATAGCTTCCTTTTACAAAATGGAAAAGCTGATCCCAACATGAGCTGATTAGTATATGAGTTGCACACAATTCCATCTGCCAATCGATGAAATTGCCGCATCCAATGACTAATTCCCTTATTCATTCCAGGATCTGCTAAGCGCTCTCCTATAACTAGACCCCACTCTCTACCGGGAATAGATGCGAGCTCTGCATAAAGGGATGATGCCTCAAGAAAAGCTAAAACAACATCCTGCCACCCTTGACGGAGAATTCGCCTTATAGATAATATCCTTTGTACATAAGAACAAGCTGGTATAACCTGACAAGGAATATCTGCGGAATGCAGAAACTGAAAAAAATGATCCTCATGATGATAAACAAGAAATCGAATTTCATGCCCTCGTTTCTTTAATCCCAAAGCAAGTGAAACTAGTTGTCGTTGAGCACCACCGGAACCAAGCGAATCTATCAAACAAAGTACTTTCACTTTGGTTCAGTGGAAGGGTAAATCGAAAAAAAATCACATAATCTCGCACCGTAGTTTGCATAATGAAAGTGTTGCTCGGCAACTTTTCGACCTTCTTGCCCGATATCCTTAGCAAAAACTGGGTGTTCCAGCAATCTGGAAATTGCGTTTGCAAAAGCTCGAACGTCACCCACGGGCGTTACACATGCGCTCAGACCATCCTTAAGAAATGAAGATATCTCCCCTACCTGATTCGTCACTACAGGACGACCTGAGGCCAGATATTCGCCAAGTTTAGTAGGGAATCGAGCAAGGGATTGAACGTCATCAAATAAAGGAATAGCCAACACTGATGCTGCGGAATACTCCTGTAACAATACACTCCGATCAACAAAACCCGCAAACCGAATTTTTTCTTCTTTACCCTTAACACTCATCCCTAATGAGGCTTCGGTAGTTCCTCCTGTGATGACTAGTCGGCAATCGGCATGTTTCTCCCAAACCACTTCCATAGCCGCTAACAAAAAGCGAATGGTTTCGCCATACACCATGGATCCAGCGAACAGAACTGACTTGGCTATAGGAGGTGAATGTGCGGGAACTATTTCGTTTGTATCAGTCAATATTGGAACATATATACTTGGCACATTGCGATCAATGCGTATACTCTCCTGAGTTACCCACTCTTCCAGAAAACGAGAAATACAAATTACACCATCAGCACCCCAAAGTGGAGACACGATTTTTTCAAAAAAAGTCTTTTTGGGATTTAACGACCAGGGTGCTTCACGAAAATCAAGCAAAACAGGAAATTTGTTTTTTTCAAAGATATTTTGAAAAAATACCCGCTCAAAATCAAACTTGGAACAAGGAGTGTAGAAGTATAGTCCATCAAACGATTGAGAAGTGGTTCTCTGCGCAATTTTCTGCACTACTGCCTTAGCAAGGGAAAATCTATCTACTACTCGCATCAACTTTCTATGGCTTGCTTGGGTCTTACCTAAAAGGTACTCATACGGAATTCCATCCTTGACACCGATGGCATCTTGGTTGCGCTTATCGTCCGATCCATCCAACCCATCTACCCAAACATTTACATCGGCACCAGCCTCAGCCATAGCACGAGCCATCAAGTGTATACGCTGAGCTGCTGCCATCCCATTGGGATATGGGATTCTTCCAGTCAATACACCTATATGGAGTTGTTTAGTCATCTTTAAAAAATACAGTCAATACTATTACACCACTTCCAACTTTCTTCTTTGGTTATGGCTTTAAAAAGAACCCCGTGAGCGAATCTAATCCCAGCAAAATCACCGCGACAGTTCGGGTTCCTTTCCTCAAAATTAATGTCCATACAGTGCAGAAATATTTATTACTCCCGTTCCTTCACCTATCCAAAGCATCATCTCGTTTTCAATGCAACTTTAACCACGAACTGCGCTGGCAACCTCCCAAAAAGCACGGCAAATAACACAGCAAACCGATATAAACCCGAAAGGTTTTTTTTTGCTTCTCGATACGCTTTCCAAGCCTCAGCACGCCTGCCTAGAATAGCCATAGCCATAGCCAGATCTATATTACGCTGCGAAACAGCGTACTCGAATTGCCGATATTGTTTCTGTAATGCCAAATACTCAGTTTCTGATGCCAACTCTTTATAGAAACCTATACGGTCACCTAAATTAACTTTTTTTGTTTTTGAAGAGATCCTATCTATTCCCTCCGTATGATAGATTCTGAGAGCCTTGTGTAAATAATATCGTTTTGCATTACTGCTAATTTTCCACCACAATATCCCCTCTCCCCCACCCCGCATTTTACTATTAAATCTATTAATACCAAGGAGTGAGCGCTTTGTTAAACCCCAATGCTCACCTGAACATTTAGTTACAAGCTTGTCGAAATCCAACCACTGATCGTGGTCCAAACCTAAACCAGATAATTCCCCTGTAGTACTATCCAAGCAATTACATGTAATCGCATCAATGTCAGGACTCACTGTTTCCAACAACTGTAACATCTCAGTCAATGCAGAAGGCAGCATTTCATCATCGCTGTCAAGAGTTGTAAACCATTCCCCTTTCATAAGATCAAAACCCGTATTCTTAGCAGCAAGAACATGCAAATTACGATCATGAAATGCAGCATGAATTCGAGAATCTTTGAGAAGATAACTTTCTATTACTGCGCGCGTATTGTCAGTCGATCCATCATCCACGATTATAAGTTCCCATTCCTGCATATCTGAACGCAATACACTATCAATAGCTCGTGGTAGTGTATTAGCCCGATTGTATGCTGCCATGATAATGGAAACTTTTGGAGTATTCATCATTTAGATGTAAACTTTAATTAGGGCTTACTAATAAAGAACCCCGCCGCAAGCAGCGGGGTATTTTGAAGACAACTCTATAATATCTTTACGCCTCAAGAGGCTGGGAATATGACCCATTGAGATTTAAAGCTTTTCAAACAGAAAAGAATTATTCTACGATACTTTAATATTCACATTTATCTTAAACGTTCCCGACCACCCTTGCAGGGTTACCTACGACAATAGCTCGTGAGGGCACGTGTTTAACTACCACTGCGCCAGCTCCTACTATAGCACCAGCACCAATACTGACACCCTTTAAAATGATGGCTCTTGCGCCAATAAACACATCGTCTCCAATCACAATGGGAGCAGTATTTGCTGGCAAATTTGCAAATCTTCCTTCCGGTGATAATGGATGCGCATCTGTATCAATGATCAGAACCCCTGCACCAACAAGAACACGATTACCAATCTCAATCCGTCGCTCCGCAGTAATACTGCAGCCGCTCAAGCCAACATCGTCACCAATAATTATTTGCGCTAATTCACCCCAAGCAGTGATGATAACTGGTTGAAAGACACCAATAGAGTTTCCTTTACTGCGACTATGGGCAGCAAATCTTTCCCCAATCCGGATTTTACCGCCTCCCCTAGCTCGAAACTTAGGAAAACCTTTGAGTCGCCACCCCCATTGCCAACTGACGCCACCTAAGAAGCACCAAAGACAATCCACTGGTGCAACAATTGTCGCACAAATCAAGATCCAAAAGCGGTATCCTATCTTCAATATATGTTGAGTAATAACAGTAAATTTTTAATTTTACAAAGACTAGCACTTTCATATCATTAGGAAAGAAGTTAATAGTATGCTTGGCAATAAAGAACCCCGCCGCAAGCAGCGGGGTATTTTGAAGACAACTCTATAATATCTTTACGCCTCAAGAGGCTGGGAATATGACCCATTGAGATTTAATTGTCATATACTTCTTTTATAACATTTTTTTTGAAGAAAAAAGCAAACGTATTGACCATAATGTATTAGCGGCAAATGGCAGATAACAAAGATAAACTCCTGTCATATATTTTCCAGAGTCAGAAAGCGATATATTCATGCCAAGTCGATACAAAAGCAGAATTCCCAAAAGCAAAACAATAGGTGAACTCCATAGAAATGGACCTTTCCTGATAGCTAAATACATGCCAATAATACCAAATATTGATATCGAACGAATAATAATACCTTGAGAAATTACATATAGAAGCATACCAGATACCTTTATTATCGATGTATCATGTAATGGGTTTGATAAGAATTTTGAAATGTTGATGAACGGATGCTTAATCATAAGGACAACCTCTTTTGCTGCATGTTCTTCCACTGAGGTTACAGCCAAAGGAACAAATCCAAACGGATAATATACACTGGTCCATATCCGACCCCCTATACACTCGACGTAAGCAAGTGGATCTTGTTTGACGTTATATATAAATGTTTTTTTCAGAAAATCACCCCCTTCGAAAGATAACGAGTAGCATTTTAAGCCAGCTTTGTTTACCGTTTCCTGCGCAAAACCATCCGAAGGTACAACATGCCAAGGGTTAGACTCTAATTTACCTAAACCAAGAAATGCAACATGACCTAAATTTGATTCAGTAAAAGAGAAACGTGAAGCATTAAAATAGCAGTTTAAAGCCCATGGAAGTTGGATTATCAATGCGACTACAACAGAGATTACCAATGGACGAATTGATGGCAGAGTAACTTTTTGTAACTTTTTAAAAACAAAGACTACTAACAGAACTATTCCTGGTAAAAGGAATAATTCAGATCGGAAATTTTCACCTATGCCACAAAATATTCCAGCGACGATACCCCATGTAACTTTCCCTGATCGGATTGCCATTTCAAGTGCAAGCATATATAATATAATAAATCCTGAACTCATCGGCATCTGGTAGGCATAAGCCATATACGATAGCCAAGGAAGGGAAAATAGAAAGAGTAATGTGTTCAGTCTCTTCAATTGAGGAACCAAGCTGTTTAATCGAACCATCAAAGCCGCTGTGGCGAAAGCGGCCACTAAAGACTGTAACACGATCACTGCTGTTACTGAACCTAACAATCGGATTAATATGCTATATCCCCACATAGGAAAGCTTGCAAGTCCAGATCCATTCAAGACCCAAGCATTTCTTATTGGTTGAACTACTGGGCGATCCAGGTTAATTGCCAGTAACCAAATAATCCCAAAAAATACCATTGACCAAATAGCGACTTTACGAAGATTTGCAATATCAAACAAGTCACTATCTTGAAAACTATTGATTTCTGATTTCATTTTATGAGAATTATTAACTTTTTTTCTCTTTATAACCTTCAATAATTTATGCTTTATCACCGTATGATTACTTAAAAGACAATCGTTTATGGCCGATATAGCTGGTGAAAATCGGTACTGCCAATCCGATGGCGTGGGCTATTTCGGGCACATAATGCTGAACGCCTATGTAGGGGAGAGCATAATAGGCAAGAGCGAGACTGATGAGCCATGTCTGGGCGATTGCAACAACATTTACCAAAACAAAGTAAAAAGCAGATCGGTGGACACTCTGGCTGCTCTCTTTGAAAACAAAAAGCCGGGCCAGAGTAAAGGCGGTAATCATGCCGGTGATATAGGCCAGAACAATGGCAGTTGAGTAACCGACAAACTGGCTATACCCGATCCTGCTTGTAAAGTTCACGAGCGCAGCCAGGCCCCCTGTCAAAAGGAAAAAAAAGAACTGCCTTGACATGAATTTTCTGATCATTCCGCGACGTGTTTCCCGAGTTCCCTTCCAAAACCAATGCCTTCGGATATCCCACGGTCTTCTGGATAGTAATACGATGTGTCGGCTACCCATAATCCTTTTATGGGCAGGAAGGGGGATGGCACTTTGTCGAGATAGCCCGGCCCGCATATCGGCTGGGCATACCGGTAACGGCTGACATGTATTTGCGTGATATCGCTGTCGGTGACAGCCGGATTAATCGCTTTGATGTATCGACTCACCTTGTCTGCATATACCTGGTCATCGTCCTGGTATTTCGGATGTTCGCCCGGCATATAAAACGGCACATACACAATATGCTCTTCACCCAGAGGCCTCAGGTTGGTGTATTCAACCAGACCGGGAATATCCATGGCAGGATCATTGACGTTCAGCCAGAAATTACCGGTGACCGGTTTTTTGAGTTTTACAATGACACAGACAACCGCAATATTTTTGACCACTGCAAATTTCTGCATAAGTTCCGCCGGCAGATCAGGTATCATCGCCGGAATGTAGGGCAGCGGAATAGTGCTGACCACTTTTGAAAAGGGGTGAAACGCTCCATCGGTATGTACTCCGGTTACCTTGCCACCGCTGATTGCAACGTTTGTTACCGCGCTCTTCAGATGAAACTCTCCTCCGCCACGCTCAATACAAGCCTTCATGGAGTTCAAAAGGGTTGATGACCCGCCTTCGAGATAGCCAAGTTTTTCTCGGAATATATCGTAGCGGGAGCGCCCGATTCGCCTGATCCTGCTCCATATCCATGCGGCTGAAAGCTCTTGGCTGTAGTCATAAAACTTGTACTCAAAAAGTTTGCTCCACAGCACATCGTAAGCTTCATTTCCAACCCAGCGCTTTATCCAGCCGGTAGCTTCAACATAATCGAGCGGCTTCCACTCTTTTCGTTTGGTTGCAAGAAACGCATGAAGTCCGTAACGAAATTTTGCAGCAAGGCTGAGACCTGAAAAACGGAGCAAAGCCACTGGATTGCCCCAGGGCTGCAGCTTATGTTGATAATAATACCCCATGCTGGTGTTAACCCAATGCATTTTTTCCTCGAGGCCAAGCTCCTGAAGGAGCTGAAAAAATGCGCTGTCAGAAGTACAGTGAAAATGATAGTAACGCTCGATATCGATGCCGCCGAAATCGAAGGTTGAAGTCATGCCCCCAACACGGTCATCCGACTCGAACACAACCGGTATACATCCCTGCTGCACCAGCTGATATGCCACACCAAGACCCATTGGCCCTGCGCCAATGACTGCTATACGTCTTTGCGCCATCTGTTAAAACTCCAGCGCAACCCGGCTGTACTCCGGGTCGTTAAATGTTTCATGGATGGCCGTTGCAAAAGGTGTAGGCTGGACGCCGAATATGGCTGGCCAGTCAATCACTTCAAATGCATCCCCGGCAGTGAGGGCTTTGAGTTGGGAGGCAGTAAACGGGGGATTGTTGTCGAAAAGAGCCCAAAACCGGAGAAGGAATGAAAAGAGCAGATAAGGAATATGGACAATCCGGCACCTGGCGTTGACCGCTTTTTTAATCTGGCGGATAATGTCGACATAATCAACCTCTTCAAGCCCGGTGATATTGAATACCTTGCCGGCAATGCCTGATTCAATACAACTGATAATAATGGCACAGAAATCACCGACATAGAGAGGCTGCCGCATATATCTGCCATGACCCGGGATTGGAAAAACTGGTACTTTTTTCATGAATCGCGACAGCCAGCCAAGGTGTTTTCTGTCAAACCAGCCAAACATCAGGGTTGGTCTGAGAACAACACAATCGATACCGCTGGCGAGTACTATTTTTTCCTGCTCTTTTTTGGTGTTGGTGTAATGATCGTCTGCTACAGAGGTTACAACCGAGGAGCTGATATGCACCGTATAGGGAATCTGGTACTTTTTGATCAGATTGATAATGTGCTCTGTCGTTGTAATATTGTTCCTGATAAATGGATCCAGATGAAGATCGCCTATCTGAGCCTGAAGCATCACAACCGCATCTGCATTTTTAAAATGTTCTGCCCATAACCCCGGAACCGCCAAATCAGCTTCTTCAATCGTAATATCGGAATGCATGCGACGCAATACGTCAAGATTCGCTTTATGCTTGTCGAGCACTACAAGATTGCGGTAGCCTTTTCGTTTAAGGAATGCTACAAGATTCTGCCCGACAAGCCCGGCGCCACCGGGTAAAAGGATTTTTTTATCTTTCATTATTTTCTAATGTACAACAAATCAAAGATTTGCTTTTTTAAACAAAGCCGACGGTAGATGGATAATTCCCGCCATGATATATTTCCAGAACCACGGTGTGTAAAGTGTATCTGTTTTCTTTTCAATTGCCCGAACTATATCAGCGGCAATCTGATCAGGCTTGGCAACAAGCAGCGCCGGCATGGTGAGCCCTTCGGTCATAGGCGTAGCAACCATACCCGGCTTGATGATGAGCACGTGCACCCCTGAGCGGAACATACGGGCCTGAAGCCCTTCGCAAAAGGTTGTTACTGCGGCTTTGGCTGTTCCATAGACATAATTTGACGGCCGTCCTCTGTCGCCGGCAACCGAACTTATCACGGCAATGGTTCCACCATGCTGCTTTTCAAAAAGATTGGCCAGCCTAGTAAGTAATGCCATAGTGCTGACTGCATTGGTCTCGAATTCAAGAAGTGCTCGCTCAACATCATCCTCACAGGCCTTCTGATCGCCAAAAGTGCCATGCGCAACAAGCGCAACATCAATGGTGCCCAGTGTTTTTATAACCTCCTTGAGCACCGCTTCATGACGACTTCTGTCATTAACGTCAAGCAGGGCGTAAGTGGCCGATGATGCACCCCTGATTTTCAGGTCGGCAATCAGCGAGGCAAGCCTCTCTTCGTTTCGAGCGAGCAGATAAAGACTCGCCCCTTCTTTTGCATAACGCTGGGCCGTTGCCTCGGCTATCGCTGAAGTGGCACCGATAATGAGAATTTTTTTCATATATCAAGTCCTAATCGTCGTGATTGATAAGAGGCAAAAATACCTTTCGTTCCGTTCTGCTCCCGAATTGCCTGAAATTGCTCCCATCGGTGGTAACTTTGCTTGAAGGTCCGAGCGCTCATGCGCACATCTTTTGTAAGGTAAATTCTCCCCCCATAATCAAGCACCATGGCATCGAGCCGGTCAAGCAAAGAAAAAAGACCTTCTTCAATCTTGAAGTCAAGGGCAAGGGTATAGCCTGCAAGTGGAAAGGAAAGAAGATTATCGTTTTGTTTGCCGAACACTTTCAAGACTGCAAGAAACGAGCCTTTGCCTGAAGCGGCGATTTCCTTTACTATTTTTGTCATGCCTTCCTGACCTGCATCTTTGGGTATAACAAACTGGTATTGGGTAAATCCATTTTTTCCATAGAGCCGGTTCCACTGCTGAATACCGTCCAAAGGATAGAAAAAGGGTTCATAGTGTACCCTGTTTGCAACCTCTGTTTTGGTTATCCGATTATAGTAGAGAGTATTGAACAATTGAATAGAATAACGGTTCAGCAAACTCGAAGGCATCTCTACCGGAATAGTAACAGGATGTTTTGCAGGGCTCGCAAGGGTGTGGTCTGTCGTATGTTCACCAATCATAAGCAGTGAACGCCCGAGAGACGAACCGGTAGCAAGGCAGTCTATCCAGGCTACGGAATAGGTGCTTGCATAATTTTGCTCAAACAATCCGAGAGCCTCGCTGAGGTTGGCTGCCTTAATGGTTTTTTGGTCGATATAGGCACTGCTGACAGGCTTCAGTCGAAAACTGACTGAAAGAATAATGCCGGTTAATCCCATCCCGCCGCACGTAGCATGAAAAAGTTCGGAATGAGTTGTATTGGAGCACAAGAGAACATTGTCAGGACTGACAAGAAGCTCTATATGTTCAACAAAGTCACAAAAGCAGCCGCTGACATGATGGTTTTTTCCATGCACATCGCTGGCAACAGCTCCGCCAACCGTTATTTGCTTTGTACCCGGGGTTACCGGTAAAAACCACCCCAGAGGGACGAACACCTCGAGAATATCGGCCAGGGATATCCCTGCGTTACAGGTTACAATACCGGTGTTTTTATCAAAATCAAGAAGATGGTTAAGGTGTCGAGTGTCGATAACATATTTGGCAAGTGAGCTGTCTCCATAACTTCGACCGAGACCCCTGGCAATCATTCCATCTGCCCCACAGTTCGCAACAGCACTTTTCACCCCGGAAACAACAAGTGGAGCACTGACCTCTGCCTCTATGATCGGGTAGCGACCCCAGCCATGAATGCGTTGTAAGGGTTTCATTGTATCCTTTTTATGTCAATGGCAATACAGGATTGTGACAACCCTATATTGCCAGCCAGAAAATAATTCCAAAAATCAGACCTGAGAGAATACTGATTTTATCGGTAACGGCATAGATCACCGGATCGGCATGCATGTCTCCCCGATTGGTCAACAACCACAATCTGGTAATCCAGAACAACAGTACAGGACAGGCAGCCCAGATAATTTGCGGATTGCGGTACATTGCCACTGTTGCATGATCCTGGATATAAAGAGCAAGCACCATCACTGAGAGATAACCGGATGCTGCGCCAAGAGAAGAGATCATCTCAAGATCATCAGGGTAGTATCCTCGCCCCTTTGCTTTTGCATTATTGCCATTTAAACGAGCTTCACGGAGCTCGGAATATCTTTTTACCAAAGCAAGGCTGAGAAAAATAAACATCGAAAATGCCAGCATCCAGAACGTAGGAACCAGGCTGCAGGCATACACACCTGCGAGAATGCGAATGGTGTAGAGTAATGAGAGGACAATAATGTCTGCCGCAGTAACTTTCTTTAAAACAATAGAATATGCAAGTGTTGCAACATAGTATATACCCATAACAAGGCTGAAGCGCCAAGGCATCAACCACAACGAACCGGTAAAAGAAATCAAAAGAAGCAAGGGAACGGAAAGTATGCCTTTTTTTATGGATAAAACTCCTGAAGCAAACACGCGGTTACGTTTTTTCGGATGATGACGATCATCCTCTATATCCAGCAGATCATTGAGAACATAAACGCTCGAAGCGCAGAGTGAAAAAAAAACAAATGCAAGCAGACCGCTCAAGAGAGCTGCACTATTGATAAGCTTATGAGCTGCAAGCAGCGGTACAAAAATCAGCACATTCTTCATCCACTGATGAGGGCGCAATGCCTTTAACCATAAACCAAACTGATTGGATGAGCTCTTGATAATACGCTCAACATTACCCTTTTTCAGGGCTTGCTTTTCCACCCCGCTTTCAGGATTGACGAGATAAGCTTTTCCTGCTGCTTCCCATACAGGGATATCAGCACGGGAATTTCCAACATAATCAAATCCCTCGTTACCAAATTCTTTCACAAGAAAATCCCTCTTTGCAACAGAAGATAGATTACGGTTTTCTTCCGTTGCTACGACACGATCAAAAAGGTTCAGATGCTCTGCAATCTGATCAGCATATATTTTATGGCTTGCAGTTGCAAGAATGATCTGACGGTTTTTAGCTTTTTCAGTTTCAATCAAAGCAATTACTGCTGGGTCATATGGTAAAACAGAAACATCAATGCTGATTCGTTGGGCAAGTTTGGTTTTCAAATGGGACTTGCTCTTTGAAAGCCAGAAGAAAAGAGATAAAAACTGATGTGGCTGCTGCTTAATAAAAAAAAACAATGACTGATATAACAAATCGTTGCGAATAAGGGTACCATCAAGATCAATCACAAAAGGAGTGAGTGACTTGCTACATATTTGTTCATTTAACATTGAATTCTCATAATAAACTAATAATGTGGTTGACTGCTATCATGTTGACTTTGTTGGAGTTATCATAGAATTTATATTACTATTTCAATGAATCAAAACATAATACGTTGCGCTTTCCTATCAATAGCTCCTTGCAAGATTGTTCGAAAACTCTCCGATACCACTTTGGCATCGTGTATCTCTGTGGTAAGGTGCTTGGCTTTTTCCCCCAATTGTCCGCGTAGAGATTCTGACTCCATCAGTTCGCAAATAGCCGCTCTCAGGACATTAGGATCACGACGATCCACAATCTTACCCCAACCTTCCCGCCGGGCATATTCCACTACAGGTAAACCTGCCGGGCCATAGACAAGAATAGGCGTACCAGAAGCCATGCAATCACCCAATTTACTTGGCATACTATACCGAGCCTGCAGAAAGGATTCTTGATCAAAATCATAACATATAATGAGTATATCTGCTTCAGCTTGCATTTGAGGCATCTCAGCCAACGGACCAGGAGTGTGCACATTTACTCCAGACGAAGAATAACAAACAGGGGTGACTTGTTCTGTCTGGAATGTCGCTATATCGAATGTCACATCCGCCCCATTCTGCCTTAGCGAATGTATGGCTTGTGCCAAGTCTCCCAAACTCTCTCGAATTGCCCATCCAACCCTACCCCCATATCTAAGACGAAAGGGCTGACCTACTTTCCTCTGCTTTCTGGCTGTAGTCAAATAGCCATCCATTTCAACTGGCATAGGTAAGGACAAAACAGGTCGATGGTAGCGCTGTTCATATTCCTCGGCCATTTCCTTACAGATAGCAATCGCAACACTGGATGAACCAACCAATGCTGCAAATTCAGTCAAATAGCGCGGACGCAAAAAACAGGAGAGCCAATTATCTCGATAAAGGGTTGCTGGCCAGTCATCCATAAAATGAAGTACCAACGGGATATCTAATGCCTGTTGCAGGCGAGACAGGAAGCGAAGACTATTCAGACTGGAAAAGTGGCCATAGATAATTTCCGGCTGAAAATCTTGCACCCATTCGAGAAGTTGTAGTGAGGGGCCAACATCGTAGAGGATTTCACCTCCACCAAGTAAACGAAGAAACGCACGCCATGCATATTGAGCCAAACGTCGACTCAATGATATCTTCCGAGATACCTTATCTACCGGAGTAACCACCATAGCCGATGGATGTATAGTACCGGAAGCAATAATGGACAAAAAACGTTTAAACGAACCGTAAATCCGAAACTCTAAATCACCAGTCTGGTAATAACGACTACACCGTAACCAATCTGGCGACGATATGCCTCCGCAAACGGCGGCAACACGGTCAGTCGGCCAATTTGAAAACAACCTTCCTAAAAACGTACCACTCCCTGATTGTTCGGAAAAATATGCACCAACAATGAGGGTTCGAGGGTAATCTTCCTCATATTTCACAAGAGCCTGTTCAGTATTCAATCATTTCTTGATAAAGGTTAGTATACCCCGCTACCATCTGCTCCAATGAAAACCTGCAAGCAGCATCCCTTGCAGCTGCCGAGCCCATTTTATTCACCAGATCAGGCGATTGTGCAAGATAAAGCAGACGATCAGCCATCGCTTCGGCATCGCCAGCTGGAACGAGAAAGCCGGTTTCGCCATCAATGATCTGCTCAGGAATACCACACACGGCAGTAGCAACAACAGGTGTGCCGCAGGCAAGGGATTCAATAATCGTTGTTGGAAAGGTATCTTGCTTTGCGGCATGAATATAAACATCAGCTGCTTGATAACATTCTGCCAATGAATCGCGATAGGGTAGAAACTCTATCTTTACGTTGCCAATCTGTTCAGATGGAGCATTGTCTCCGATAGCAAAAAAGCGGATAGGCAGACTTTTACTTTTCTCACCCGCTAAACGCATTGCCCCCCGCATGGTTTCATAATCTTTCCATATACTGTTGCGCACACCGTTAGCTGCAAACATAACAATGAATGCCTCCTGAGGCCAACCGAGCTGTTCACGTGCAGCAACTTTATCTCCTGGTTTAAACACTGATGTATCTACACCATTATGGATAACTTTCAGCCGAACAACACTTGGCATAAGGATGGATTGGCTCACCTTGTCAGCCATCCATTGCGACGGGCAGACTAACGAAAGTCGACTCTTATAATATATCTCCTGTTTGCGTTGCCAATTGAATGCTGAACCATCTCGATGAAGTGCAGGAGGAATAGCCAGTGCGGGACAAAAGCCACACCCAGTTTTCCATCGCTCACAATCAAAGGAGTGAGAACAATGCCCGGCAAGCAGCCAGGCATCATGCATGGTAATTATGGTTGGAATGGAATGACTCAGTCGAGGCAACTCTCGGAGGTCGAAATAATCACCGTGCAGGTTGTGCACATGCAATACATCTGGCTTGAACGGCGATTGTTCCAAAAGGTGCCGGGTACCGGGAAATTCGAAGTCTTCCTGCCCTGCCCACCAAGACAAAAATCTCCGGGGAGATGCCAAGTAAGGAAGCCAACGTTCAGAAACCCTTTGAGCCCCTCGAATTCGACCGGAATATCCATTTAATTGCTGCGCTGCACCCATCCAAAAGCGCCCCCAACTTGAACGATAACCGTCATTTTCGATTAGTCGCACCCCTGATTGCTCTAATTTTTGACGACCAACCAACATTTGCGATTCATTTCCACCCGCGATGAGCGCCTTATGCAATGCCATGCATATACCAGCTGCTCCGCCATTCCCGGACTGCTGATTGACATGAAGAATCTTCAATGGGGGGGACATTACAAACGTCCCTTGCGGATCTGTCGGAGAAATTCATCGCCATTCCAGTCACGCACAACAAATCGAGGAATTTGAAAACGATCTGTCTTTCGCCCTATGCGTTCCCTGAAATTTGAACCGATATTCGTAAAGCCGAGTTCTTTTGTCATCGCTTAAAAGACCGTAATATTACTCGTATTGACTCTGGTAATAAGCCCACAACCTTGGCTCGAAGTAGCTGCAACATGGTTGGTGGTTCACCATACCATACATAGCGACCGAGAATAGAGTCAAAATCGCCATTTCGAGCTACTGCTGATGGGTGTTTAAGAGGAAATCCTAACTTCTGAGTTGGCTTTCTGATAAACTTGCAGTCCATGGCCTGTGTATGTGTTGCTTCAGGACCACTACCTACATTCGTCACAAGGTTTGCATGCGGGACAATACTCAATCCTCCCTGTAAAAAACTAGCAAAAGTCCATTGAAAGTCATACGGGTCGAAGGTACAGGTTCGGCTCCAAACCTCATCAAATGCTTTTTCCCAATACTTCTTTTCTCTTGGCTCCAAAAAGCAAGACTTCAACAAATCATTCTCTTTTGCCATTGGCCACAATGCCATATCAGCATCGTAATGAAGCCATGCACGCCTCCATGTAGCATAGCCCCAAGTGATAGCATATCCCGAAAAAAGGTAGCTATATTGTCCGAATTTAGCGTGTTCAGGGAAATGGTTAGCTCCGCTAACCGTCATTATACGAGTGTCTTCTGCGTAACGCTCCAACATTTCCTCACAGAATATGAAAAAATCCAATGAAGGAACAGTGTCATCCTCTAAAATCACTGCCCTATCCACTTGTGAAAATACCCAATTGATACCCCTAGGGATGTTGCCTCGACAGCCCATATTACAGTCTGAATAGAGACGTCCTACTTGACACGGCCAATCAATTGCGTCGTCTACCAACTGACGGACTATTTGACACTGTTCATGCTCCTTCGGGGTACGCCCTCCATCCGCAATAAGAAATAACTGCTCCGGCGCATAATCGCGGATGCTCTCTAATACTTCTAATACGCAACGTCGACGAAAAAAAATCAAAACAACTGGAATCTTTGACTGTGTCAGAGATTCCATTCCTTTAATTGTCATCTTTACTTTCGAATGAGTGAGTTATAATTACGTGATACATTCCAAACCCATGAATAGAAAACCTCAAAAATCCATTGTTGCCATAAAAGTTTTTCTTCTTGATTGTTGAACCAACTCTTTCCAAAGTCCAATAAAACAATAACTATACCTTTGGCATTACGCATAAGTTCATATACCGCCCTCCTTCGGGTGATGGGAGAAATAATTGCGGAGGATCGACCTCCCGCCAAGGCCGCCTTTATGTGCCATCGTAGCGTCATTTTTTCTGGACGAACTTCATGACGCACTACTACTTTAGGATGATATAATACTTTCAATAAAGGATTACTATCCCACGCACGAATCATCAGATCAGTCTCCTCTCCATATGCAACTTGATTACCAGTCATACCTAAATCTGCCCGAAAACCACCCAAATCATTGCAAAGATTTTTAGATACAATGAAATTCATTCCTCCCAGCCATTCCCCCTCTTTAAGTAAACGAGCCTCTTCACCATATACGTAACTTGTAGCATACTTATCAAGGAACCAAGCCGGTTTAGGGCTGAGATAAAGTGGAAGACTGGGGCCACCACAGAAATCAGGCTTACTTGATCGGCATATGTCCATTAACGTAGCTAACCAATCGACTTCAGCTTCAGCATCATCGTCCATATAGGCCAAATACTCTCCACCCGCCAAACGTGCACCAGTGTTCCTTGCGATAGATAAACCTACATTAGGTTCAAGAATATGCTGTAAGGGCAGGATATCCTTGAAATGTGCAATAACAGCAAGCATTGCCGATGAACTAACTCGATCGTTTTCAACCACCAAAACTTCCCAATCAAATCCTTCATAAGATTGACCTTCCAAACTAATTAGAGCACGTTTAAGTCGATCAGGACGACGGTAAGTGCATATAATTAATGAAATAAACATATTTAATCTCAATTCAATTTTTTATCTTACCTTTAAATACATCAGAATTCTGACTTGAATATAGCCATGGTGTACAACAGATAAAAAACCACATCCAGTAGTAATGGCCTCCAGCGAACCCATTAGCTAAGCCAGCAATTATCATGCATATTGCAGATGCCCGAAATACTGCAATGTCTTCGTGCGTATTTAATAATAACTCATCACTTATAATCGGTATATTTTGCTCATTATTAATTCTTTTACCGAATAAACTAATAATCTCTAAAAAAGCAACCAATAACCCAGCAACCACTCCAAAGCGATAAGTTATATAAGTTATATTCTCATGCGGGAAATAAAATGCACCCGAGAAATGGAGGGACGGCGTAATTCCAAAAGCACCAAACCGCAATATATAGTTTGGCATTTCAGAAAGCGCTGAAAACCTGTATTCAGTTCCTCCTTGATTTTGTGAAAATAAATCATTAATAAAAAAGAATACGTCTCCACTTAAAGAAAGTGATATTATGATTAATAATAAAGCAGCAAGAAACGTGCGTATTAATGCATTCATGTGTACGCGTATCATATAAAAGCTAAACAGTCCCGCGAGCAGAGCAACGCCTGACATTCTACCAAACCCCGCCATCATTCCAATAATGCTTACAAAAACTAGTAATATCGAAATAATCTTTCTATAATGCGTTTTGCATTTATGATACAACCAAATTCCAATAAGTAAGCTAATAGCACTAACCTGTGAATAGCCATTTTGATTCGAAAAATGAGTCATAACTGGCTCATCACCATTAATCCGAGCAATCGACCACTTAAAATCATTAATTATTGGAATTTTTTCCAGATTAAAGTAATTAATCGCTGACAATTTATCAAGAAAACTTTCAGGATAAATAAGCATAACAAAAGCCAGCATCAAATGAATTAATAGTAAAACCACAAATAAATAACGAGACTCTTCATCTCGCCAATATACCATTGCAGGAATAAATAATATTAGCTCAAAATCTTTAACCGCAGAAAACGCATCGAATGCTCCATTTCCAAAAAAATAATTACCTGAAAATATTATGACCGAAAGTATAGCTATCAAATTAGATATTAAATATACCCGATAAGGCTGAATTCCCATTAGATATTCTTGCTTAAGCCTATACCAAGCCAATACTACAACTAAAATCTCTATTAATTGGAAAAAAAAAGGAAAGCTTGATATACTGATTGAATTTACATACCCTTCAATCCCTCTAGTTGAATAAAGTAATAAATAAATAAATAGCGCTCTCTGTGGCTTTTTAAAGACTAATAAGATTATTATAATATATATACTCAGACCTACAATATACTTCATATTTTATTTCAATATCCTATTACGCGTTTACATATACCAGTCATACGAAATAGTTTTTTTTTATAATAATCGAGACTTTTCGATTTAACAGTGACAGGACGAACCCATTCATGCCTATATATTTTTTTCTCTACACCATGTAAAGACCCATAACTTCGTATTTGATCACTTAAAAAAGGAAGTAATTGATAACGATTGAGTACCAGATTCCGTGCGTATTCGATAGCATCATAATTTTTACTCCATGCATCTCCAGAAATTGTATCAAGGATTTTATCTATAGCATAAGGATCATACATATCAAAAACTATCATAGATTCTGCAGGGAAATATTCAGTAATCCTAGTGCAACCGCAATAAATTGGCATAGTCCAAGCCAAAAAACAGTCGGCTATTTTTTCTGTCCAGTAATATTGATTAGAATAATTTTCAACAGCTAATGAGTATTGATAAGACTCAAGTCCTTCCCATTTATCACCTATTTCTTGAAATCCCTTTCCATAATGATCTATTGACACACTTTCTTTCAATTTACCAAGAAATACCTTGCGATCTCTATGTGCTTTAAAATTTGCCATATCGCTCATTATAGCTGAAATTTTTTTATTTTTGACACAAGGTTGCATCCCAACAAGTTCTGAATAAGAACGGTTTACCCACCAATTATTTGCGGGTTGAGACCAAAAATATCGAGAGCCAGCAAGATCGGTATCTTGAGTAAATATCTTATCATATGTCTCAGTCCCCTGATGTAATGGTTTCCAAAATTCTGTCGGTGGTTCCTGCATAAGCAACCATAGATTGCCTCTCTGACAGGTAACTTTAAGAGGATTTTTTACTCCATTAAAAATGACCGTATAATCTGTCGGTTCCTGTGAATTAGCAAAGAAGTGCACATTCTCCCATATGCCATCTCCCTCTGGTGATTGACGTAAAAATATTGGCGCAAAATCTGCAATCAAATTAACAGTGATCATTTTCGAGTGACACATATACTTTGAAAATTGTGATATTTATGAATTAACTTATATCGTATCATTTCAATAAACGTTAATTCATTGCGTTGATGTTTCTTAACAAAGTTACCAAAAAACAAATGCTTCCAGTTGAGTTGTGAACGTAAACGATCATCACCTCCGGAAAAGCTTCCATTACCATGATGATAAATACTGTTCAAGTACAAATACCCCCACATTCCTCCAAAACAACGAGTGGCTGCCGCAAAGTATACCTTTGCACCGGCTTGCACAAGTTGGCGTCCGATCAATCGCCCAGTATCAATTTTTTCGGAAAAAAGCCCTTCATCAAAAGAAAGGTTGTGCTTACAGTACTGAACAGAGAAAAGCATAAAGCACGGATGAGAATGCCCTGGTTTGCCAGGACATTCAGCGACAATAGCATCAAATCCTTCCAAAACAAAACTACATATTTCAAACCATTTTGAGCAAGTTGGATGCGCATCAGAATCAAAAATACATATATAGTCACCGCCCACTTCAGATAGAACCATATTTAAAACTGCTGCATGATCATGACCTGTTTCTCGAAAATGTTGACCACTACGAGGATAATCGATAACCCGAACTTTCGAATGCAATTTTGAAAGGATTTCTGCAGATGCTAGCGTGCGGTCTTGATTAATGACGATAATCTCTCGAATAATTGAATCTTCTGTATACTTTATTATGTTGTCAATCAAAAGCTTTGTCCAATCGAAATCAGCAAAATGAGCGGTTACAATTGACAAGTTTTTAATCTTATTAGACATTGACTGACTCCAAAAATACAAATCCTGCTCCTCCTCGATAGTCAATAACCAGCCCACTTTTTGTCGCTACGCCACTCGATTGGAGTACAACGGCATTGGGAATATCAACCCATCCATTCTTACCAGGATCAGTAAGATTTATATTTAGAACATATAAGCCTTGGGTCATTCGAGGTATCTTAATATTGTATTTCATTCGTATTGGGCCTGCTGGTTTTATACTTGTAAAGCCAACTTCATGACCAGGTGAAAAAAGTGCTAGCGGCATTTCCTGAGAATCAGCAATTCGCAGTTCTAATTCAACAACCATTTGTTCAAGAAGTGAGCCAATGATCTCAACACTCAGTGATTCTGCTCCAGGAGATAAATCGACCACATCCGCCTCAGAATTGTTAACAAGGATACTGTCAATCTTAATTGACTTATGCAGTCGAGTAATATGAGATTTAATGCTCCCGCCAGTAAGACGTTGACCGAGATATTTGTCAACACATTTTTCAATCTCACCGCTAAAAACCATTTTCCCTTCCTGCAAAACGATTCCTTTGCCGCATAAAACTTTCACTGCCGCCATATTATGGCTAACAAATAAAACTGTCCTCCCCCCCTTAGCCACCTCCCCCATTTTCCCCAAACACTTTTTCTGAAACTGTGCATCACCAACAGCAAGCACCTCATCAACAATAAGAATTTCAGGCTCAAGATGCGCTGCAACTGCAAACGCCAAACGCACATACATACCGCTTGAATAACGCTTTACCGGCGTATCAAGAAACTTCTCAACTTCGGAAAAAGCTACTATTTCATCAAACTTCCGTGCAACCTCATTCCTACTCATCCCAAGAATAGTTCCATTCAAGTAGATATTCTCACGCCCAGTAAGCTCAGGATGAAAACCAGTACCAACCTCCAGCAAACTAGCAATACGCCCACGACAAGTGATCTTACCGGTCGTTGGCGGAGTTATCTGAGAGAGAATTTTAAGCAACGTGCTTTTACCTGCACCATTACGACCAATAATACCAACAGCTTCACCCTCCTGAACATTAAAACTCACATCTTTGAGCGCCCAGAAATCCTGCTCATTATCCGATGCTTCTTGCTGATTTTGTGAGAACATACCAGCAACACCTGATACAACACGGCGAACCGACTTAACCATCTCGTCACGAATAGAGAGGTATTTTTCCTTGTTGGCACCAATCTGGTAACGCTTGCTGATATTCTCAACTTCAATAATTGCTTGTGACATATTTATACTATATCTGCGAAGTATCGTTCTGTATTTCTAAAATAAAAAAGCCCCCCCATAAAAAAGACCATGCTCATCAGCATCGATATACCCAATATTTCCCAATTCACCGCTCCCTGACCTAGAAAACCAGCCCGAGCATTTGTAATAATCCCAGAAATCGGATTGAGCCAGAGCATTAGGACTTTTATGACTGGATAGTTATTGAGCATGGTTACCGGATAGATTACCGGAGTAACATACATCATGATCTGAATAAAAAAAGGCAGTGCGTAGCGGACGTCTCGATACTTTACATTAATTGCTGCAAGAAACATCCCTGCTCCCATAGCGGTCATCATTGTGCATAAAATTAACAGGGGTAAAATAATAATACCTATCATGTTGGGCATAAATCGGTAATAAAACATCATTCCGATTAAAATTACGGACGAAATTGCAAAATCAACTAATCCTGTAGTGGCGGAGGTTGCGGGAATGATCAGTCGGGGAAAGTAAATTTTCTGAATCATGCCTGCATTAGCCACCATTGAGCCACTTGCATTTGTGAGTGTGTTTGAGTAGTACTGCCAAAAGAGAAGGCCTACATAGAGAAATATTGGATAGGGTGTGCCGTCGCCGCTGTCAATCTTTGCCATTCGATTGAAAATGAATGTAAAGACAATCATGGTGACAAAGGGTTGAAATACCGCCCAAAGTACACCAAGAGCTGTTTGTTTGTAGCGAACTGAGATATCGCGCCATGCCAACGTGATGAAGAGGTCGCGGTACTGCCATAACTCCTGCAGGTTTATCGAGAGCAGTCGCTTCGGGGGTTCTATGATCAGTATTCTGTTTGATTCCACGTTTTTTTAAGGTCGTATGTTAAAAACAGGGGTGTAAACTAAAGCCCCTCCGGAATTAAATTATCAGAGGACCTAACTCTTTTAACTCAATCCGGAGGAACTATGAAGCGCGCACTGAAAGATAATCAAGAAGCA
>Ga0208872_1000349_pt1 | contig 36971 bp, 25 predicted proteins | sample CryBogCBH12Aug08_FD_185508 | JGI IMG/M metagenome (GOLD analysis project Ga0208872, IMG submission 185508) | Freshwater microbial communities from Crystal Bog, Wisconsin, USA - CBH12Aug08 (SPAdes) | ecosystem: Environmental > Aquatic > Freshwater > Lake | place: Crystal Bog, Wisconsin, USA...
CGCCTACTTCTGTACTTGCCTCTGAGCGGAGGGAGTGGGATTTGAACCCACGGTGGGTTGCCCCACACCGGTTTTCAAGACCGGATCATTCGGCCGCTCTGACATCCCTCCGGGGAGAGATGCTACTCGGCCGCCGTTTTAGCTCTGCTTGTTCTTGCGCATCCGCCCACGGAGGGACTGGTCGAGAACCACCTTGCGCAGTCGAACTGACTGGGGCGTGACTTCGACCGCTTCGTCGTCGGCGATGAATTCGAGCGCCTGCTCCAAACTCATAATCGTCGGCGGCGTCATGCGAACCGTGTCGTCGCTGCCGGACGCACGCATGTTCGTGAGCTTCTTTTCCTTGGTGGGATTCACGTCCATCTCGTCGGCACGGGCGTTTTCGCCCACGATCATTCCTTCGTAGACCTCAACCGCCGGTCCCACGAACAAGATGCCGCGCTCTTCGAGCGCGGTCAGCGCGTTATTGGTCGTCGCGCCGGCGCGGTCGGCGACCATGACACCATTGCGGCGCAGACGAAGTTCACCCATCCACGGCGAATAACCGTCAAATACGTGGTGCAGCATGCCGGTTCCGCGCGTCTCGGTCATGAACTCGGTACGCACACCCACGAGTCCGCGAGCGGGAATTCGCCATTCGAGGCGAACCCAGCCGGTGCCGTGGTTGACGAGGTCGAGCATGGCACCCTTGCGGGACGACAGCAATGAGGTGACGGCGCCGACGAATTCTTCGGGCGCGTCCACGGTGACGTGTTCCATCGGCTCGTGCAATTTTCCGTCGATCTCACGGGTAACAACTTGCGGCTTGCCGACGGTCAGTTCGAATCCCTCACGACGCATCGTCTCAATGAGGATGGCCAACTGCAACTCGCCACGACCCTGGACTTCCCAGGCGTCGGGTCGGTCGGTCGGCAGAACGCGCAATGACACGTTGCCGATGAGTTCCTGTTCGAGCCGGGTCTTGACCATGCGCGCGGTGAGCTTGTTACCTTCGCGACCCGCGAGCGGAGAGGTGTTGATCCCAATGGTCATCGACAAGCTGGGCTCGTCCACCGTGATCGGGGGCAGCGGGACCGGATTGTCGAGGTCGGCGAGGGTTTCGCCAATGGTGATCTCTTCGATACCCGCGATGGCGACAATGTCGCCCGGACCGGCCGAGGCCGCCGGGACGCGCTCGAGCGCTTCGGTGATGAAGAGTTCGGTGATCTTGCAGCGCTCGATGGTGCCATCCACGCGGCACCAGGAGACGTGGCTTCCTCGTTCGATGGTGCCGTTCATCACGCGGCACAGGGCGAGGCGGCCCAGGTAGGGCGACGCGTCCAGGTTGCAGACGAGGGCCTGCAGGCCCGCGCCTTCGGTGTACGAGGGTGCGGGGACGTAGTCCACGATCGTTTGGAACAAGGGAGTCAAGTCCGGCGTGACGTCGTCGGGCTTCGTCGACGCCCAACCCTGGCGGGCCGAGGCGTAGAGCACGGGGAAGGAGATCTGATCTTCGTCAGCGTCGAGGTCCAAGAACAGTTCTTCGACTTCGTGGACGACCTCGGCGATGCGGGCGTCGGGTCGGTCGACCTTGTTGATCAAGAGAACGACCGGGAGGCGAGCCTCCAAGGTCTTGCGGAGAACGAAACGCGTCTGGGGGAGCGGACCTTCGGCGGCGTCGACCAACAAAATAACGGCGTCGACCATGTTGAGACCACGCTCAACTTCTCCACCGAAGTCGGCGTGACCGGGCGTGTCGATGATGTTGATCGTGATGTCGTTCCACGTGACGGCCGTGTTCTTGGCGAGGATGGTGATGCCTTTTTCCTTCTCCAGGTCGCCGGAGTCCATGACTCGCTCGGTCACCTCCTCGTGGGCACTGAAGGAGCCGGTCTGTCGCAACATCGCGTCCACGAGGGTGGTCTTCCCGTGGTCAACGTGAGCGATGATGGCGATGTTTCGAAGTGAGTTGCGCGTAGCCATGACCTATCTACGCTACTCAGGTGGCGAGCCTCCTCCGGCTCAGGCCGCAATTTTCTGGTCTCGACGGGCCTGAACGACCGCTGTGCGCACCAGATCACGAGCGCCCATGCGGGCGTCCTCCAGCGTTCCATCGACCGCGAGAGCCAGTCCCGCGTCCGGCCACAGGCCAATGATGCGACGGGCAACCGTTCCCGCCGGATCGCTCAGAGCATCAATGACGAGGTCACTGCGCAGGCCCGGTCCAGCACTTTTTCCTGGCTGTCCACCACGAAAGCGGAGAAGAATTCGGCCTTCGTCGGTCGCAACGATCACGTCGCGTCGAGCCCGCAGAGACGTTTGGGCACCCGCGATGTCGTAGAAGGCGTCGGAGTTCGGCACGACCCACGCGACCGGCAGTGTCTCGAGCACCTCGAGAGCGTCACTCACCCACCGCACGGCTTCTGCGGTAACGACCCCGAGGGCCACCCGCGACTGATCGGCGAGCCAGCACGGCAAGCTGCCAGCGCGCGCGTAGCCCGTGGCGGCTCGCACGAGAAGTTCATCGATCTCCTCGCGCACCACCGCGGTGACCGACAAGGTGGGCTCGTCGCGCCAGCGACGAAGGGCGCCGTGGCCAATGGCCCGGCGCGACGTGCGGGCGCTCCACGCGAACCCGCCGTCACGCACGCCGGCCCGTTCCACGGACCACGCGTCGAGGCGTCGTCGCGACATCACCGCCACGCTGCGGAACCGACGCGCGAGTGCGTCACGCTGGTCGTCATCTAAGGAAACGGGCGCGGCTGACGGCAAGTTGATGAGTTCGTCGACGTCGTTCGTCGTGAGGCGTCGTTGGTGCAACATGCTCACACTCCCTTCCGTGCGCGGTCCACGACATCCAGCACGTCATCAACCGCCCGCTGCAACATCTCGGTGTCCACGTCTCGTCGCCAGACCATTCCCGTCGCTGTCGACAGCATGGCTATGCGCAGCGGGACGACCTGGGTGCGCAGCGACTCCATCAACGCGTGGTAGCGCATGAGTCGTTCGTGTGACGTCGTCAGCGCCGCCGTCGTGACGTCGATCAGGGCGAGCGAGGCGTGTTGGGTGGCCCCCGACCCCACGACGACGTCAAGCACGTCGCGACACATCACGCGACCGCCCGCGAGTCGTTGGATGATGTTCAGTGCCGTGCGAGGTCGCCACAGCGGGCTGACGGGTCCGAGGCGTTGCACCAGAGTGGCGCTGTGGGCGCGCACGTCGGTCGCCAAGCGAGCACGGTCGTTCTCGTCGAGAGCATGAAACGCGGCGCGCAGCTCGGTGGAGTCGTTGTGACTCTGCCACGCGTCAAGCCCGTCGGTATAGGGATCATCCAGCGGCACGCCGGTGACGAACAGGCGCAGAACTTCGTGGACGAGGAGTCCTCGTAGTAGCCCGACGCCCACGCTGGCGTCCAGTCGCTCGTCACGAAAACTACGAGGGCGGATGACGAGAGGTGCTCGAGGATCGAGGTCGCTCACGAGCGGGAACAGGCCGTCTTCCAACTGCGCGCGCAGCCCCGCGGGACTGTGTCGATCGGTCAATGGTCGCAGTGAGCGGTCCCCGCGGAGGGTGGCCACGACGGTGGCGGCATCAAGAATGGCGGTAGTCACGGGACCAGCGTGGCAAGCCGGTGTGACACGACATAACCTGCCGTCGTGGCGTTCATTGTGGTTTTCGCTCTCTTTTTGGTGGCGGTGATAGTGCTGGCCGTCGTGATCATTCGCTGGGCGGTGCGCCGCGATCGCCAACTGCGCGCGTCACAGGGTTCTGATCAACTGACCGAATGAACCCGGTCGCGACATTCCACCCCGTCGTCCGCACCTGGTTCGAGCGCCGTTTCCCGAGTGGACCGACGCCGCCCCAACTCGCGGCGTGGCCACTTGTTCCAAAGGGCGAGGATCTCCTCGTCGCCTCGCCGACGGGTAGTGGCAAGACCCTCACCGCCTTTCTCGTAGCGCTCAACGATATGTACGAACGTCCGCCGGAGGACAAGGTCGCTGGTCCGCGCGTTCTCTATCTCTCGCCACTGCGGGCTCTCGCCACCGACGTGCGAGAAAACCTGCTCGTACCGCTCGACGACATGCGCGCCGTGGCGGCCGAGTTGGGCGTGCCGGCTCCGAATATTCGTATTGATGTGCGCACCGGGGATACCACCGAGACCGAACGCGCGGCCCAGCGCCGCTCGCCCGCCCACATCTACGTGACGACGCCAGAGACCTTATATCTCCTCTTAACGAGTGCGTCGGGTCGCGCGATGCTGCGCACTGTCGAGACTGTCATCGTCGACGAAATTCACGCTCTCTGTCGTGACAAGCGTGGTAGCCACCTGGCCTTGTCGCTCGAACGTTTGGAACGGCTCGTCCGGGATTCCGGCGGCCGCCGGCCGCAACGCATTGGCCTGTCCGCGACCCAGCGACCACTCGAACTCGTGGCGGATTTCTTGTCGGGCGTCGGCGAAGGTCGCGCGAGGGCGCACATCGTGGACTGCACCACCGAGCGCGCGATGGACCTCGCGATCGAACTCCCGGACGGCGAACTCGACTCGGTGCTGTCGGGAGAGCAATTCGGAGAAATTCTCGACCGGATCGCCACGATGATTGGCGAACATCACACCACTTTGATCTTCGTGCAGAGTCGTCGACTCGCCGAACGGATGGCCCATCGCCTCACGGAAGCACTCTCCAACGGGGGCATCCTCGAGGACGCGGAATTAGTTGTCGCTTCACACCACGGTTCTTTATCCACCCATCGACGTCGTGAAGTCGAGCGGCGACTTCGTGCGGGCGACCTGCGCGCCCTCGTCGCTACCGCATCACTCGAGCTCGGCATCGACGTAGGCCCGGTCGAGTTGGTGTGCCAGATCGGCTCGCCCAAGGCGATTGCCACCTTCTTGCAGCGGGTCGGCCGCGCCAACCACCACGTGGGCGGTGTGCCCAAAGGGCGGCTGTTCCCTCTCAATCGACATGAACTCGTCGAATCCATTGCCCTGCTCGACGCCGTTGGTCGTGGGGTGCTGGACACGTTGGAACCCCCGGTCGCGCCGCTGGACATCCTGGCCCAGCAAGTCGTCGCCGAAGTGGCCGCGCGCGGTGAGGACTCGCCGGATGATCTCTACGCCTCGTTTTGTCACGCCGCACCCTTCGCCACCCTGCAGCGCAGCGACTTCGATGACGTCGTCGCCCTCGCCAGTCGCGGCATCGTGACGGGCCACGGACCACGCGGCGCTCACCTCCACCATGATCCGGTCTCGAACAAGTTGCGTCCCCGCCGCGGCGCATCGCTCGCGGCCATCGGCGGTGCGGGCGCCATCCCGGACACGGGTGAGTACCGGGTCGTCCTGGATCCCGAGGGAATTACCGTCGGTTCACTTGACGAAGATTTCGCGATCGAGTCCTCGGCTGGTGATGTCTTCTTGCTCGGCACCCACGCGTGGCGCGTCACCCGCGTGGAGACCAGCGTCGTGCGCGTGGTGGACGCGACGGGTCAAGCCCCGACCGCACCCTTCTGGTTCGGTGAATCCCCGGGACGAACCATTGAGTTGTCCGAAGCGGTCGCTGACCTCCACGACGATTTGCTGGAGCCGCTCGCGCGGCGCGACGCGCACGCGGCGCGCGAACGGCTGTGTGCCGTGCCGGGGGTATCGGCGGAAGCCGCGCAACAGGCGGTCGCCTTTCTGTCGCAGAGCTATGAGGTGCTCGGAGATTTGCCGACTCGCCGCACGATCATCGTCGAGCGATTCTTCGACGAAACCGAATCCTCGCATCTGGTCATCCACGCCCCCCAGGGAGCCCGACTCAATCGGGCCCTCGGTCTCGCTCTGCGTAAACGCTTCTGCGTGACGTTCGATTTTGAACTGCAGGCCGCGGCCGATGACGAATCCATCACGATTGCTCTCGGTCCCCATCACTCGTTCGCGCTCGATTCCGTCATGCGGATGGTGCGCGCGCATAATTGCCGCGACGTACTCACCCAGGCCGTGCTCCCTCTGCCGATGTTGGCGGCCCGGTGGCGGTGGAACACGGCCCGCGCACTGGTGCTGCGACGTTCCATGAACTTCCAGCGTCGCCCCATTCACCTACAGCGCATGGAGGCCGACGACCTGATGGCGGCGACGTGGCCCTCGTTGGCGGCGTGCCAAGAGAATGCTCCCGCCGGACCCATCCCCATTCCCGATCACGTCCTCGTGCGTCAGACGATCAACGACGTGCTCTTTGAGCCGCTCGACGCGACACGACTCGAGGGACTGCTGCAACGCATCGATGACGGTGAGGTGCGGGTGCACGTCGTCGATACTCCCGAGCCGTCCCTGCTCGCCCACGGCATTCTCCACGGTGCCCCGTACACGTTCCTCGACGACGCTCCCTTAGAAGAGCGCCGGAGTCGGGCCGTGTCCACGACCCGCGGCGTCGGCGTGCTCGACGACCGCGGATTGCCGGTCGCGCTCGAAGCCCACGCGCTGGACCCGAGTGCGGTCGACGACGTCAATCGCCAGAACGCTCCCAAGGTGCGCAGCGCCGACGAGATGCACGACCTGCTGATGGACGCGGGTGCGGTGCGAGCGGTGGACGAATGGCGAGGCTTCTTTGACGAACTCCTGCGCGACGGACGCGGCGTGGAGACAGAGGGCGTGTGGCGTTCGGTGACGAGCCCTCCCCTCGACGTGCTGAGCGACGATGACGAGTCGGCGGCCACCCTCGTGCGAGTCCATCTGGCCGCCGCGGGACCGGTCACGGTCGAGCGACTGGTGGGCGACGGGGTGCTCGGCGCCGGACCCTTGCGTGGTGCACCGCTATCCCTCGCGCGAGCGCGTACCGCGCTCGCACTTCTAGAAGCGACGGGCTTTGCGATGCAGGTCGAGGGGCACCAATGGTGCGCGCGCCACAGCTTTGCCCGACTCAATCGCATGGCCCGACAGCGCCGCCGCGCGAGTTACGTGGCCGTGCCGGTGGCGCAGTTCGTGGACTTCCTCACCCGCTGGCAGCACGTCACCGACGACACTCGCCGGGAAGGTCGCGAGGGCGTTCGGCGAGTCATCGAACAATTACAAGGCGTGGAGCTCGCGGCGGGTGAGTGGGAACGTTCGGTGCTGCGAGCGCGCGTGCGGGACTACCAGCCGCAGTGGTTGGACGAACTCTGCTTGTCCGGTGAGGTCACCTGGGCCCGTCTGTCGCTGCGATCGGGCGATGACGAGGGACGCGGCACAACGACGCCGTCGGTGGCAACGCCTCTCACGTTGTTGTGTCGTGATGATCTCGACTGGCAACTGCGCGCGGTGCGGCTGGACCGCTCAGTGAAAGTGCCCCCGCACGGAGCGGCGGCGGACATCTACGCGGCGCTCGAACAACGCGGCGCGCTCTTTCGCTCCGCGCTGCCCGCAGTGACCGGTCGGTTGACGACCGACGTCGACGAGGGAGTATGGGACCTCGTCTCTCGTGGTGCGGTGTCGGCGGACGCCTTTTCCGCGGTGCGTTCGCTTCTCGGAGCGCGAGTGAACGCGCACGCGTCCAATCGCACGACGTCTCGTCGCCTGTCTCTGTCAACGCATCGAGCACCGTCGTCGACGGGCGTGGGTGAAGGACGCTGGTCGCTGTTACCCGCAGACGACACGCCACTCACCCCACTCGCCTACGAAGAACTAGCGGCCGAGATTGCGGTGCAACTCGTGGTGCGCTGGGGAGTAGTGACCTACGAGCTCTACGCCACCGAGTCCTACCGAGTGCCGTGGCGATACGTGGTGTGGGCGTTGCGCCGCCTAGAAGCACAAGGAGAGGTTCTGGGGGGCCGCTTCGTGCAGGGCTTGGCTGGCGAGCAGTACGCGCACCCGGACGCCCTGGACGCCCTGCAGCGTCCGCCGACGTCCACTCCCGTGACGTTGGCGGCGGTCGATCCTTTGAACCTCACGGGCACGATCGTGACGTCCACGCGCGTGCCGGCGCGCCCTCGGCGATCGGTCACGATCGCGGCGGGTGAGGTCGAAGCGCGTTAGGCCTCGGGGGTCGCGTCCTCGTCCACGCGCGCTTGCAGCGCGCGCACCGCGCGGTCGAGGTCAGCCACCGCTCGCTCGAGCACGGCGAGGCGGTCGGCCAAAATCGCGTCCACGCGCGTGTCCACTCGTCCGTCGATTTGATCGCGAAGCCGGGTGTCGAGGGAATCGAGCACGGGTTGCGCGAATTGCTTCAAGAGGTCGCGCAGGTCTCCGCTGGAACGGCCCTCAGAGGTGGTGGACTCGTCGCTCATCAGGTCCACACTACGGCGTCGTCGCGGTGCAGTAGCCGGGCGGATTGAATTGCACGGTGCTGTAGAGACCGCCAAATGGAGGGTTCTGCAACATGGCCATTTGCGACTGCACCGTGCCGGGAACACAGAGATTGCCGAACTCGATGTAGCCGAGGACATTGTTGGAGTGCGTAATGGCCCGGGGACTAGTGATGGTTCCCCACAGATTCGACAGACCCGTCATCGCGCAACTGGTGGTCGTGGCTGCGACCGTGCAGGTCCCGGCCAACGTGCGGTTGTTCTTATACGCCCGCACGGTGTAGCCGGTGATCGCGCTCGAGCCCATTTGGCTCGGCGCAGACCACGTCACCGTCGCGGTGGTGTCGGAGGTCAGGACGACGCGCACGTTGGTGGGCGCCGTGGGTGCAGAAGCGGTAGTGGTCGCGAGCGTGGTGACTGATCCGGGCGGGGACGAGCCCCCGGCGTTACGGGCGGTCACGCTGAACGTATACGGCGACGCCGTCGTCTCGTAGGCAATGGCCATGAAGACGGGAATGTTCTGCTTGGCGATCCCGAACGAGCTGTACTGGGATTCTTCGGTGTAGATGGCCGCGTTGAGCGAGGGATCCACCGCCGCAATACCCGCGCGCCACCCCGAAATGACCGCAGCCCAGTTCTGTGCGATGAGGGCATTGTTCACGACATTGCCCGACGCGGCGACCGTGGCGAACGCGCGCTGAGACGAATTGGGAAAGCTGAACGTGGTCGGCGCCCCGGGCTTCGAGGTCACGGTGATCGTGACGTTGGTTGCCGTGAACGACGGCACCGCGTGGGCGGTTGCGAGGAATTGCAACGAGACGACTTGCCCGGTGGCGAAGTTCGTCGGTGCCCCGATGGATACCGTGACCGATGTCGCCGTGGCGGAGAGGGACGAGATGTTCGTGCCGTCGAGTTGCGAATGATTGTCGGGGTATCCCTCCGGGTCAAGGATGACCCAATCGGGTTTGAGACCGAGTCCGGCGTTGCGGTACTGATCAATCTCGTTGGCCACCGCGGCACCCGCTAAGTAGGCGTTCGACTGATAGGTGGCGGGCGTCACGCTCTGGTTCCCCACGGGACCACTCACGGTCCAAAAGGACAGCCAGGTCTCTCGCGGATGCCCCGCGGCGTTGGCAATCGCCGAACCCGTCACGAACTCCGGTGTTTGGTTGACCGGTGTGGACGGCCACACGTTCGTATACGGCGCCGTCGTCGTACCGAGTCCGCCGGTGTCCGCAATGATCTTCCAGTGATCGGCGACGGCGTGCGGGAGGTCACTCGAGGGAATGTCGTAGATGCCCACGCCTTGTGGGGCGGGTGTCGCCACGCCGCCGGCGAAGAGAAGAACAGCGCTACCGAGCACGAGTGACGACACGGTGGTGCCAACGGTCTTCGCGTTCGATCCCCCGGTGACCGAGACGTCGCTCGCACTCCACGTGGTGCCGTTGGTCGACGTGAAGGCAAACAGGTCCCCCCAGTTCGCCGCCTGCCCCGCAATGGTCACCGCGGAGCCACTGCGCGCCACGGTGATCCGACCGCCCAGTGGTGGGGTGTTGGCTGACGTCGCTTGACTCTTCGTCGTCACATCCACGTTCGTCCACGTCTGCGGCGCCGACGCCGTCGCGCTGAAGTACTGGACGTCGCCAGAGCTCGCGGCGACGCCCGCGACGGACCATCCGCTCGGGCTGACGACTCCCGCGAGCGACGCGCCGAGCGACGCGCTCTTAGTTGATGTCGTCACGTCGAGGGCCGCGGTGGTCGATCCGGTGAGACCAAAAATGGTGAGGTGACCTCCAGTCGCCACTGCCGCCCACCGGTCGGTGCCACTCGTCACGCCGAGGGCCAGGGGACTGCCGGCCACCGTGATGTTGGGACTGACCCCCGCGCTGAGGTCGGTGACCGATGACAGAAGAAAGGGTCGAGTGGCGCTGAGGGTGAATTGCACGAGGTGCGATGTGGGAGTGCGTACCGCGATGAGATCCGACGAGCCGCTGACGTTGACCGCCGGTATGCCCGCCGCGGTCACGACGCCGAGCGTTGGTGCCGCCGCCGACGAAAGCGCACTGAGATTCGTCAGTCGCCAGAGGGGGTGAGTATCGGTTGATCCTCGACCCAACAGGTTGACCCCAGGAACGGGGTCACTCGTCGCGACGTACAGGTCACCACCGACGCCGACGTAGGCCACGTTGAGGTGCCCCGCGCCGTCAAAGAACGGCACTGGCGCGTCGGCCGGTGGCGGGAGCGAGGGGATCATCGTCGAGAGATCGCTGTAGGTGCCCGTTGCGGGAAGTGCCCCGGGCGCGCTGAGGAGAACCCCCACCGAACCGGTCGACGTCGCGATCGCGAGCACGCTCGAACCATCGGGTCCCGTTGTGGTCAGTGGCCCGGCGCTGACCGTGGCCCCGCCGAGTGATGGCGCCAAGGATTGGGCATTCCACGGCAACGGTCCGGTGGTGGTCTTCGCGAATTGATAGAGCGGAAGTGGTGCGGCGGGCGTGGTGCTGAGGGCGTGGGGCGCCGCCGTGGAGGCCTGCGCCCACGCACTACCTCCCGTGCCCGCCACGAGAAGGATCGTCGGGAGCGCCCAGAGGGCGCTACGCGAGATTCGTCTCAATCTTCGTCGTCCTTGTCTCGGGATGCGTGCACCCGTTGAGGACCTCCACCCGGAAGGAAGTCTAGGGGTGCGGCGTCGACGAAATGGTTCAGGCGCGTATCAGTGTGGGACCGTTGACGTTGAGAACCAGCCCACTCGTGCCCCCCGGAACCAAGGTGACGCCACCGAAGGACACGCCGGTCAACGTGTTCACGCTGAGCACCGTCCAACTGGGAGTTCGTGCCAACAGTCGGAGGCTTCCGCCCGTTGTGCGGGCGAGAAGATCGAATCCATTCGCGCCGGGAGTGAAGGTAACGGCCGACACCGACGTCGTCAACACCGCAGATGTGACGGGCGACGTCGCGGATGATGCCGTGGTCGTGAACAAGACGAGAGAGTTCTTCGACGTGATCACCGCAACGTCGAGGACGCCATTGTCAGTGACGATCTGCGGACTCGTCAGTGTCGTGCCGTTAGCCGAGGTGGACAGTCCACTCGCGCTCACGAGATCGCGATCAGCGCTCGAGCTCAGAGTGTTGAGGAGCCAGACGTGTCCGGCAATCGTCACCGCTACCTCGGGCGTGCCGCTCGCGCTGAGCGCGCTGGCGGTGCCACCGGTCGCAGCGGCGAGGCCCCGGGCCGCGCTGAGATCGGTTCCCGTGGGCTTGCCGCTCGGGCTCTTCATGATCACCGCGACCACGTGCCCCGAGCGCAGCGCGAAGACGTTGATTCCGCCCGTCGGCGCGACGGTCAACGACAGCGAATTCGCCGTGATGCCCGAGGCCAACGGCGTGGTGGTCGAGAGCGTGATGACCTTGGGCGTGGCTCCCAGGACGTCGCTCACGAGGACAATGCCACCGCTGACGTCCACCGCGACGTCGCAGGTGCTGGCGGTGCACGTGAGTGCCGGGGCGCCGGTCGCGGTCTTGACGCCGAGGGTCACCACGGTGGGGGACGCGGTCGTGGCGACGACAACTTTCCCACTACTGGTTACCCCCGCGATCACCGTGTCACTTCCTTGAGCCGCGGCGCGAAGGGTTCCGGACAGTGCGCCGAGGGCACTGATGGTTCCCGCGACGGATGACGCGGTCACGTTCGTGGTGAGCGTCACTGACGTTGACAGCAGTGTGACTCCTCCGCTCGACAGGGTCAGATGAACGAGGCCCGGAGTGTTACTCGTGACGTTGTAGGTGAGCTGACCGCTGGCGTTCGTCGTGGTGGTGGCCGCGACGACGACGGGGGTGCCGTGTGTTTCGGTCGCCGTCATCAAGGGAGCGGGCGCGTTGGCCATGGGCGACGCCGCACCATTGTTGAGGGTGACGGTGACGGTGGCTGGTGCGCTGTCAATGGCCCCGGACGTCGAGGAGTTGAGAGTCGCGCTGGCCGGTACGCGGGCGCACAGGCTTGAGATGAAACTCCCCGCGTCGGGGCTACCCAGTCCGGAGGCCATGTCATAGCCCGTACCGGCGTGATACGAACCGGCGGAACGGAAGATGTTGTTGCCACCGACGGTGACGTCGTTGAAACCGGTGTTAGCCGCGGCCATGGCGTAGAGCGTCGGGGTGATAAGTCCGAGACGTCCGCCACCGCAGGCTTGGGACGTCACCGCGAGGAGCGCGGCCACGATGGGTGACCCAATGGACGTACCGCCGACGGCCGTCCAGACATTTGTGCGGTGACCCGCCGGGGTGTACTCCAAGAAGCCGTACGCCGGGTCCGCCATCACGGACACGTCGGGCACCAAACGCGAAACTTGCGTGGACGCGATGCCCACGGCGGACTGCCAGGAGGGACGAGTCCAGTACGACGAGATGCCACCGGCACCGCCGCCCTGCGAACCCGCGCTCCCACCGTCATTGACACCGGGCGACGGGAAGCGACTGTTCCACACGGCTTGGGTGAGCGGTGAGATCGAGGTGACGGCGAGTCCGCCCACGCCAATCACCATGGGCTGCGACGCGGGATCGTCCACCGCAAGCTGATTGATGGGTGAACCCGACGCGGTCGTGCAGTCGGTTGATCCGTCGTCGCCGGCGGCCGCGGCGACGGTTTGACCTTGAGCCGCCATCTGCTGGAACACCGTGTTCTCGGCGCTCATGCCCGAGGATCCGAGTTGCGCTTCGCATTCGCCCCACGAGGTAGTGATCACCGAGGCCGTGTCGTCACTTGCCATGCGGGCGAAGCCGTCGAGGCTGCCACTCGCGGAGTTGGGTGCTTCGTAGACGACGATGTTGGCGCCGGGGGCCAGCACGGCGGCTTCTTCAATGTCGAGGTCCGCTTCACTTTCCGTGTTGACGGTCGTGTCACCGAGAGCGGGACCCCCGTCGACCATCACGTTGGGCTGCACGTGATTTGGCACGTTGTAACAGTTGAGATAGGTCGACACGTCACTCGCGGAATATCCCGAGAGCTCGTAGACGCCAATGGTGGCGCCCACGCCGTCAATCCCCTTGGCCCATTGGGAGTCGAGGCCGTAGAGGGACGCTTGCTGGCTCGGCAAGTACGCACCTTGCGCTGTCGCGGTCGACGCGGCGTCCGCGCAGGTTTGTTCGTTCGTGCCCGCGGTGTCGTGGGCCGAGGCGTGCGTGACGGCGAGTGAGTGGAACAGTCGCGACGAGCTCAATCCGACGATGCCACTGACGTGTTGGGCGAGCGACGACGGCAGGGTGCCATTGCCGCGAAGTTCACTGAGGATGGCGCCTGAACTATCGCGGACGCCCACCACTTGTGCGGCAAAGGCCGCGGCCACGTGCGTGGTGAGTCCACTCACGCGCCACACCAGAGAACCATCACCACCCGACTGGGTGCGCAGTCCGTAGTGCGCGAAGTAGGACCGCATCGACGCGACCGTCGATGACGAGGGGCCGAATTGTGCCGCGTACGCGCCACGAGAGAGGAAGTGCCGGTAGTTGCTCGAATGAGGATCGCTGATGCTCGCGACCAAGGCGGCGAGTTGTGTCGCGTGCTGAGGACGAAGGACCACGCTGAAGGACGTCGAACGCGGCGCGGTCGTGACTTGAGCACCGGTGAGACTCGCGTGATCGACGATGACGCGCACGTCACTGGCGCCGGCCGTCGCCGCAAGACCCACCGCGGGGACGCTGGCGGCGAGACTCGCCAGAGCGGCGGTGGCAACGACGGTCGCGGTCCACGAGCGCCCTCCCGTGCGACGGTGTGCGGACAAACGACTCATCTTGTTCTCCCCGAGAATGCGGCCACGATCTTCCGATCGTAGGGCCCTTCCCGCGACCGGGGAAGGGCGTTGCTTAAGTATTGACTAAACCCTGTCGAGCCCAGCGCTTCGTGAGATCGGCGCATTCTTCGCAGACCGATGCGGGCACCAGCCCCCACTTCATCAGCCACCCAAACATCGTGCAGCCCAGGCAGTATCCGGCGAAGCCTTCGAGCGAGGCGGCCACGAGCAACGGCAACAGGATCCACCGAGCCGCCCCCCAACCCGCCGTGGCCCAGGTGATCACCGTTGCCGTGGTGAAGGCGAGGCCAATGCCTTGGGCGAAACGCTTCGGGGGTCCTGGAACCAGTCGCTCCCAATGAGCAAAGGCGGGGGTTTTCGCAATGCGGGGCGCCGCGACCGACACAGCGAAGCGACCGAGTGGGGACAACTTCGGTCCCGCGAGAACTCGAGCCAGAAATCCGTAGGTGAGAGGAATCAGGATCCACACCCAGCCCGTCACGAGAACCGTGATGGTCATCGTGACGACACCGAGAGCCACGGTGCGGGCGGCGGCGTCATTGACGGGATTCGGGAAACTGAAGAATCGCTTCATCCCATAAATATTAGTGGATTACTCGGGAATTGGTAGTGCGGCTACACGGCGAGTCGAATGGCGGTGGCCGCGCCGATGGCGACGATCAACGCCCGCACGGTGTTCGGCCGGAGCTTCTTGATGAGCACCGTGCCGAGCCAGCCACCAATGGCGGTTCCCATCAGCAACATGATGACCGCTTCGACGGCCAAGTGCCCACGAAAGAGAAAGACCAGAGCGGCGACCGCGTTGATGACGGTGGACAGAGCGCTGCGGAGACCTTGGACGGTATCGAGGTCGTCGGGCAGGGTGAGCCCCATGACGGCGAGCAGCATGATGCCGAGACCGGCGCCGAAGTAGCCCCCGTAGACCGCGACGAGAAACACGCCGACCTGTAGGGCCCATCGTCGCGTGGGGTGGGCATGGTCAATGTGCGCGAGCCGCTTGGTGACGAGTGGGGACAAGGCAAAGAGAATCGTCGCTCCCCCGATGAGCCACGGGACGATGGCGCGAAACGTCGTGGGCGATCCCCGTAACAACAGGGCCGTGCCGAGAGCCGTACCAACGAGACACGCCGGCAACAGGCGACGTACCAGGGGCATCCGGGTTCGCAGCTCCTCGCGGAAACCGCGCAGGCCGCCGAGATAACTCGGTAGGACGCCTACCGTCGATGACACGTTGGCCTGGATGGCGGGGACCCCGAGAGCCAGCATCGTCGGAAAGGTGATGAAGGTTCCTCCGCCGGCGATCCCGTTGGAGATTCCCGCCGCGATTCCGGCGACGAGGTAAATCGCGAGTCGCCAGCCGAGCGGCAGAGAGACGGCGAGCACATTCACTACTCTACGGAGAGGGGAACAAGTCGCCGTCAAGGGAACCTATTGACACGATTTGATTGCTCCGCCCCGCTACCTTCGAAAGTGTGTACTTGATGACCGGCGAGTTGATCATCCCCGACGACGCGCCGACCGACCTCATTCGAGCGTCCGGTGGGGTCATTATTCGTTTCGTCGCCGGTGGTCGCGTGGAAGTGGCGTGCGTCTTTCGTGAAGCTCGCGGTGACTGGACCTTTCCCAAGGGCAAGTTGGATGAAGGTGAGACCTTCGAGCAGGCCGCCCTGCGCGAGGTTGTCGAAGAGACTGGTCTACGTTGCGAGATCATTCGTTTCATCGGCACGACGAACTACGTCCACCGCAAGGGCAAGCCGAAGATCGTGACGTATTACCTCATGACGCCCGTCGACGGTGAATTTGTGCCGAACGACGAAGTGGACGAGTTGCGCTGGGTGCCACTCGAACACGTGCGTGAACGTTTGACGTGGGATCGTGACCAGGAACTCTTTGACCTCCTGGTCACCTTGCCGGAACTGCGCGCCCAGGCGTCGTAGATCAGGGTTGCATCGTCGGAATCGACGTGTAGATCGACAACCACTTCTTCGTCAGTGTCGTCACGGTTCCATTCGCGGAGAGTTTGGCGAGCGCGGTATTGACGCAGGCCAGCAGCGGGTTCTTCAGTTGGAAGAGCAAGCCGTAGTACTCGTCGCCGACGGCGGGGAACTGTCCCACCTGCGTCGCGATCGGTACCCCGGTGTTGGAGAGAATTTGCCAATTCACGAGGACATTGCCCGTAGGTGTGTCGACGACGATGGCGTTAATTGCGCCCGCGCGCAGTGCGGTGACGGCATCATTGAGACTGGCGAAAGTGCGCACCGCGGCGTCGGGCTCAATCGCGTTGGTGACGTAGGACGCGGCCGGACTATTCGCGAGTGCACCAAAGACGTCTCGTCGCAGATCTTTGGGAGTGTGGTGCTTGACAATCGGCGACCCCTTGAGGGCGACGAGGGACTGATGGAGTTGGAAATAGCCGTTCGAGAACGCGACGTTCTTTAATTTGTCGGGGGTGACGGTGATCTCGTTGATATCGAAGTCGAACGGCTTGGCACCAGGTTGGAACGACGTGGCGAAATGCTCGGTCACCCAGTTGACTTTGGTCGCGGGAAACCCGAGCGTCGTCGCCAACGCGTAGGCGAGTGCCGACTCGAAACCCTTTTGGTTGCTCGGCTGATTGTTGCTGAACCACGGGGGCGTCACCGGGTTATCAGTTGCGAGCGTGAGTTTTCCCTTGACGAAGGTCTCGGTTGGGGAAATCTTCTGACACTTTGCGATCGTTGGCGCGTCGCCGTCGGCGCGAGCGACGTTGGGTGTCACGAGGAGCAAGGTCGACAGACACGCGACGAGAGAGACCAATAGCCGACGCATGATCACCTCGCGTTTCTGGCCGTGACGGAGTGATCAGTATAAGAAAGGAGAGCCCCCAATAGGGGGTCGCCCCCTTACTTCGTCGTGACCGTGACCGTATTCGAGTGTGGCGATGCGCCACGGTCATTGATTGCTCGGATCATGACCCGGTAGCGATGGTGGCGCTGCAGACCGGCCACGCTCAAAGGAGAGCCGGTCGTGCCGTTGGGTCGCGTGTGCCACGTAGCGCCCGACGTCAACGAATACTCATAGGTGCGAATCGCGTCGCCACCCGTCGTGCTAGGTGGGGTGAATGTCAATCGCCAACCTCCCGCCAGAGGGGTAATCGACGTGATGGTGGGCGCACTCGGCACGGTGGCGGGCGTGAAATTTACTGATGACGCGGAGGGTGCCGAGTCGCCGACGTCATTGCTCGCCACGACGCTGACGTGATAGGTCTGGCCGTTCACGAGTCCGAGCACGGTGCACGAGTTCAACGTCGGCGAACTGACGCAGGTTGCTGTTCCCGGTGTCGCCACCACTCGGTAGTGCGTGAGAGGGGACAAGCCGTCGTAGCTCGGTGCGCGCCAACTAACGCGCGCACTGACGTTGCCCGCCACCACGGTGACCGACGTCGGGGAGGCCGGTGGGGTCACAGGAATCGTGAGGTGGCCTTCGACGTTTCCTGTGGCGCTCTGCGTGTAGGTGCCGGCAAGGAGACACGCGGTAGCGGTGAAGCAGGCGGCGCTGGTCACCGCGGACGATTGCGAGGCCGACGACGACGTGGGCAGCGTCGCCGCACTCGCTACTCGGCTCGAGAGCGACGTCACGACGTCGGCACGTTGCAGGGTGGGTGTTCCGTAGGAACCTCCGGCCACGCACGACGTGGCCGCGAGGCACGAGACCGTGAACAGAGAACTGAGTGATGTGGGAGGAGTCGGCGACACCGTGGGCGTGCTGACCCACTGCGAACCCGGCCAGGTGGCGCCATTTGCGCCGCTCACACTGAAACTGACCGTGCTGCCTACGCCCGCGGTAGTGCCGTATTGGCCGACCGCCGCGCACGACCACGGAGCCCAACAACTCACGGCGTTGAGAGCATTGGCCTCGTTCGACGGGCTGGCGCCGGTGGACGGACCAGCGACCGCCGTCGCCGTCCAGACCCCGTGGTTGAGCGCCGCGACGAGATCTACTTGGTTCACCCCGGCCGCGTAACTCCCCACCGCGACGCACGCGCTGGGCGTCCAGCAGGTGATCGCGTCGAGGAAGGCGTCTTGAGAGTTCGTGTCGGCGTCACTAGGGAGAGGGGCGGCGACCGAATGCCACGTGCCGTTCGTGAGTGAACTAATGAAAGGAATGGTGGAGCTTCCTGGCGCGCGATAGGAACCAGTCGCGACGCACGAGGTGATCGTCGCACAGGAAAGTCCGAGCGCATCCGCATTGTTGGCACTGACGGCGTTTGATGGCAAGGGGAGGCGCTTACTGGGTGACCAGGTGCCGGCAGTCTTGGACACCACGAAGGGAGTAAATCCGTTGGCGGTGGCGTACGTACCGACGGCAACACAATCGCCATTCGCCACGCAGGACACGGCGTCCAGCCCCGTTCGTTCACTCCGTCCACTCGTCGAGCTCGCGACCGCATCCACCGGTGTCGTGATGAGCTGGGGTGACGTCAGGACACCGTTGTCTTCATTGAGGACAAGGGGGACGTCGTGGCGAGACGACGAGGCTGTCTTCACCACGGTCGTGCCCACGAACACGCACGTGTTGACGCTCGCACAACTCACGGCGTTGACGTTGACGTCTTGGCCGCTCGTCACGGAGGTGGCGGGCAGCGGGAACGTCAGAGGCGATGGCGCGACCGTGGCGTGCGCGTCGAGCGGAACCAGTAATGACGCTGCGGAGAGCACCGCAGCCACCCACCAACGATGGGCTCGTCGTGGAGAGAAAGTCGGTCCGTGTCGCAATGCGCGGCCGAAAAGTGCGGATTCTCGCGGAGAGAGCGGGCGTACCATGACGGTGAATTCGGACCCTACCAGTACCTTGCGCCAATATCCGGTCGGCAGTGAGGTACGCATGGCACATCGGTGATCCGCTCACGCAATCCCTCTCACGACGCTCGCGCGAGGTCTAGCGTGGTGGTGGGATTTCGGCACGTCGTAGAGACCATGTCGCGTCCACACGAACGTAAGGTCAACACTCATGGTTCCGTCGGATCCGCCGAACCGCGGCGGCTACACACCACCACCTTCGGGCGACTCCGGTCGAGGGCGTCACGAGCCTCCACGAGGAGCGGTGCGTCCTCCTTCAAGTGCGCCGAGAACTCCGAGCCCTGGCGGCGGTCGCGCGGGTAATGACCCTCGCACGTCTCGCGGCGAGTACCCACCCAGAGGCGCGTCGAATCGTCAAGGCCCGTCGCGTCGCGGGGATCCGCCCCCGATGAGCCAACCGGGGCAGGCCATGAGTCCGCGTGGTGCTGCGCCCGTCGCGCGTCGCGGAGATCCTCGCATGGTGCCCGCCGCCAGCGGTCCGCCACAACGTCGTAGTCCCCGACGTCGCCCGAGCCGTCGACGATTCTGGGCGCGTCGCATCATGTTGTTGAGCATTGTCGCGGTGGTTCTCGTCGTGACCGCGGCGGTCGCCGAGTATTTCTATTTAGGTTCGCTCGTCCACCACACCGACGTCGGGCACCTCCAGACCGCCGGCGCCAAAGAGAACATCCTTCTCGTCGGTTCCACCGAGCGATGCGCGCCGGGAATGAAGGCGAACCCCGCTTACGGCCTGTGCTCGCAGGGTGTAACGGGCATCAATAGCGACATCGTCATGATCGTGCACCTCGACCTGGGTGCGCACACGGTGTCCCTCTTGTCCATCCCGCGCGACACTTTCATCCCCAACGCCCGCAAGGAGGGTGCGAACAAAATCGATGCGGCCCTCTATCAGGGACCGACGCAACTCGCGGCCGCCATTGAAGAGGACTTCGCGATCCCGATCAATCACTTCGTCGAATTGAATTTTGACACCTTCGCCAAAGTGGTGGACTCGCTCGGCGGCACGCGTATGTATTTCCCCATGCCGATATTTGACGCCGAGTCCGGGCTCAACATTCGTCGCCCCGGGTGCTACCGGTTGGATGGGTACCACGCCCTTCAGGTTGTTCGCGCACGTCACTTGCAGTATCAACCGAAGGGCTATCCCTTCGCACACTCAACCTGGCCGCAAGAGGCGCAGTCCGATATCGCACGCATTCGACGCACTCACGAATTCCTCCGCGTGCTCGCGAGTCAGGTCTCCGCCCGAGGCATTGGCGATCCCTTGACGGATCAGTCCATCGCCACGTCGGTGCTGCCGAGTTTGACGGTCGACAACGCATTTGGTGAGGGACACATGGTGGCGCTCGCCGAAGCCTTTGCGTCGACGTCCATCACGAACGTGCCGCAATTCACGTTTCCCGTGGTCACGGTCGAGGTGGGTAGTTACCTGTACAAGGGGTACTACTACGGCGATATCGAGTTCCCACTGCAGCCCGGCGGATACGCCGCGATTGACAAGCTCTTCGGCGTCAAGTCCAACCAGAGCACGTTCAACTACACGAAACTGCCCGCGTCGGGGAGTTTCGCGGTCACCGTCGAAAATGGTTCCGGTGTCGCGGGGCAGGCCAAGAAGATCGCGACCGACCTCACCACTCGAGGGTTCAACGTGGTCGCGACCGGTGACCGCACACCGGTGAATCCACGCGAGACCCAGACCGTTATCTGGTACGGGGGATCGCCTCCGCCGGTCAACGGGAATTGGACGTCGCCGGCGCAGGCCCAAGCGGAGACCGTCTTGCGTCAGATTCAAGGACCCGCGGTGCTTGGCTACAACCCCTCTGAGGTCACACCAGGAGCCACGGTCACGGTGCAAACCGGGACAGATATTTCGATGGTGCCACTGGCGCCCAAGCCCGTGACGACCACGACCCTCAAGGGAACGCCGACGACGGTGACCCCAACGACCGTCTATGACCCGCCGTCGGTCTCGGGTGACAATGGGCTGGGAAAGCCCACGCAGCTGGCTCAGCCCCTCCAACCGTGGGATCCGCGCTCCTGCAACGCGAGTTTGAACGGCCCCGGCCCCTATTAGACCGGCGTAGCAGGCCGACTGGCCTTCGCGGTGGATTACTGATAAGGTCGAAAAACTTTCTTCGCATGGGGCGGAGAGACTGAATTCGCAAAGGAATACCGTGATGGCCCGCCGATTCGCGACGCGCACCATGGGTGTCGCACTTCTCACCGCTCTCTCCGTCGGTTTGGTTGCTGTGCCCGCCGGCGCGGCTACCACGTGGCCGCCCGACAGCAGTTGGACTTTGAACGGCAACGCGTCGGTGTCGGGCAGCTCACTCGTCCTCACCCAGCAGGGCCAGACTTTCCAGTCCTCGGCTGTGTGGTTGAACTCGCCGGTGTCGACCAATGGCTTAGATGTCAGCTTCCAGGTGAACATGGGCACGAGTGGCGGAGCTGACGGCATCACGCTCGCGCTCGCCGATCCGGCCCAGAACACGACTGCGACGACCGGTTCGAACGGTGGCGGTTTGGGCTTCACGTCGGGTGGAGGACACCCGGGCGTGAACGGCGTGGGCGTCGCACTCGACACATACCAAAACGTGAATGACCCATCGAACAACTTCGTTGGTTTCCTCACCGGTGGCCTCAACACCACCAAGACGTGGGCCGCGACGCACGCTCTCAGCACATCGCTGCACGGCACCCACTCGGTGGAAGTGACGTACACCAGTGGCGTCTTGACCTTGATCTTGGACGGCACCACCGTGTTGTCGAACGCAATCACGCTGCCGTCATCGGTGCTGCTCGGCTTTACCGGTGCGACGGGTGGATTGACGAATGATCACATCATCTCGTCGTTCGTTCTCAATCCCTCAACTCCGGACCTGTCGGCCGGTGGTGCGAACGGTGTGATCGTGATCGGCGCAATGGCGGCAGTGCTGCTCGGCTTGTTGGCTCTGTCGCAGCGTCGTCGGACGATTCGTCCCTAACGATCTAGCCGCATACGGCGCGAAAGAGTTCGAGGACATTCGTTCCAAGAATTTTGTCCACGTCGTCCTGCAGAAGTCCTCGGACGAGTAGAGCGTCGCTCAGGTCACTGAACTGATCGTAGTGATCGAGAACGGGCCGATAGTTGGCGTCCATGTCGGTGCCCACGGCCACGTGATCGACGCCAATCGTGTCAACCAAGCGCACCACTTCGTCCACGAAGTCATCCAACGATGTGCTCGTCACTCCCGCCGGCCAGGCTCCGATGAGTCCCCCGGCGTCTGCGACCATGCGGGCGTGTTCCTCTGAAATTAAGCGAGCGTGGTCGGCACCTCGTGGCTGCAGATGCGTGTGGGAGATCACGATGGGGGCGGTCGAAATCTCAAGAACGTCACGGGTCGTCGCGAGCGTGGCGTGGGCGAGGTCAATGATGATGTTCTGATCATTGAGCGCGTGCACGAGACGCCGTCCGTCGTTGGACAGTCCGCCGTGAACTTCGGATTCGGTCTGTAGATCCCCAAATGCATTCGCGCGGTAGTGCACGAGAGTCACGATGCGCACGCCAAGTTCGTACAACTCGAAGACGCTGTCAAAGTGCGATTCCGCGAAGTCAGCTCCCTCGCAGGAAAGAATCGCGACGAGATCACCGACTTCGTGCGCGCGAGTGATGTCCGCCACGCAGTGCGCGAGCGCAATACCTTGGGTCGCGAGCATGGACACAATGCCGTCAACTTGGCGCCGATGATCGCGGTAGGCCTCGCCCTCGTCGAAGGGACGAATGGCGGCCAGCCCTCCGTCGGGAGTCACGCCGAGCACCGCGAGATCACTCACGGACGAGACGCTGATCGCTGCGAATGGTGGTGCGGGTGCATTCCCCAAGACGTCGGCGCAGCGGCTCTCGCCGAGCAGTTCGTGCCACGGACTGCTGGGAGTAGTGCCCTCGAGGAAGCAGCGCCCCGGGTGGGCGTGCAGGTCGATCCACGGGCCGGGTCTCGATGAACTCATGAACGCAACGTAGCCAGAGGGTGACGGACTGGTCGAGATGTTTCTAGGGTCCTCGGTCCTATGGCACGGTGTCGCCCAAAAATCTCGACGAAAATCCTTGACAATTCGGGACCTCTCGTCAATGATGACCGCGGGTCGAGGGACTCACTTGTGATGAAAGTTGGGTTCTCTATGTTCGGTTCTTCTTGGAAGCGTGCACGCCGCAGTGCTCACGTCGGACGGGCTGTCGTGTCGGCGACGCTGATCGCCGGCGTTCTGGCCGCGGCTGCGCCGGCTGGCGCCGTTATCTGGGGTGGTCCCGTCGTTCTACCCACGACGCCCGGAGCGGGCGCGAACACGTGGAACCTACTCGCGAGTCAGTCGTGCGTCTCCATTGGTAACTGCGTTGCCGTTGGTGCCAACTTCCCCGACGCGACGGCGTCGAGCGTGATTCGGCCGGTGTTGGTAGTTGAAACCAATGGTGTGTGGGCGACGCCCGTGATCGTGTCAGCACCGAGTGGATCGTCTAGTACGGAACAGGCACTCCTGGACTCGGTCTCGTGCTCCAGCGCGGGCAACTGCGTGGCCGTGGGCATGTTTGCGGCAGGCAGCCTGGGTACGAAGCTACCGTTTTCGATTTTCGAGCTCAGCGGAAAGTGGGGAGCGCCCACACCCGTGCCGCTTCCCACGGGTGCCTACGCGAGTACGACCAAGACCACTGCACAGACCGCCGCGTCGCAGTCCGGCTTGCTGTCAGTGAGTTGTCCCGCCAATCAATCGTGCGTTGCCGTGGGTACGGTGACCATTGGTAACTTGGCCGACAACTACAGCGTGGGCCTCACCGAGACTCTCTCTGCGGGCCAGTGGACAGCGGGCACGGTGAGCGCGGCGTCATCAACACCCGCGCAAGTCTCGACGGCCGGTGGACAGAGTGGGCTCGGTGCGGTGTCGTGCTCGAGCAGCACGGACTGCACCGCGGTCGGAGCGTATTTCGCCAAGTCGGGTTATCAGTGGGATGCCACCACGTTGAGCGGTTCCGGTTGGTCGACGCCGGTGGCGATCAGCCAGCCGGCGGGGAGCGTCGCGCAAACGTCCGCCAAGGCCAGTTCGTTCCCGACGCTCAACGCACTCACGTGCACGTCGGACGGTAACTGTGTGGCCACGGGTGCCTATAACGCCACGGGGAACGGATCTCTCGCGAGCGTCGTGACCGAAACATCGGGCACGTGGTCACAGGGTCAAGCCCTCGCGCTGCCGTCAGGTGCCTTCACGAACTCCGGAAAGACCCCCCAGGACTCGGGAGCGGGATCGGTCGCGTGCGTGTCGGTAGGAAATTGTGTCGCGACCGGCAGTTACGGTGCTGTCTACGACAGTTCGCAGGACAGTTTGAAGCCCGCGATCTGGACCGAGACGGCCGGTACGTGGAGTGCTGGTGTGACCGCACCGTTGCCCTCGGACGCGTACGGGCCATTCCAGTTTTCTGAAGCGACGGGTGCATCGTGCACGACGTCGAATATCGGTGAATGCTCCGTGGTGGGTTACTACCTGACGGCGAGCGCTACCGGTGAGGCCGTGAAGATGATGTCCATTTCCGCAACATCGGTGCCCGGCGCGCCGACGTCCGTTACCGCCAAGGGCTACAACCAGTCGGCCGTCGTCTCCTGGACCGCTCCCGCGGCTACCGGGGGACAGCCGATCACCGGGTACACCGTGACCGCGTCGCCGCACGGAGCGACGTGCACCACCACGTCGACGCAGTGCACGGTCAGTGGATTGTCGAATGCCACGACGTACACATTTACGGTGACGGCCACGAACGCGAACGGTTCCTCTGCTCCTTCGTTACCCTCGTCGGCAACCAGCTTGTCTGCCGTCCCGGCTGCGAGCACGAACGTGAAAGTCGTTGCCGGCAACAAGTCGGCGACGGTCACCTGGACCGCGCCGACATCGAACGGCACTCCGGCTATTTCGTCATACGTCGTCACCGCCACGCCCGGCGGCGCGACGTGTAGCCCGGCGAACTTGGCGGCGACCACGTGCGTCGTGGCGGGTCTGACCAATGGGACGACCTATTCGTTCACCGTGGTCGCGACGAACACCAACGGTGGCGGTGTTCCGACAGCTCCCGTTTTGGTAACTCCCGCGACCGTCCCCACGGCACCGTCGATCACCAAGGTCACCCCGAGCAAGACGTCGGCGATAGTGACGGTGCACGCTCCGTCGGACAATGGTGGTTTGAGCATTACGAGTTACCAGTACTCCGTGTCTCCGGGTGTGTGGAAGACGGTGATGACGTCAGCCAACTCGACGTTGGCGCCGACAATTACGTTGAGCCCGTTGACGTCAAAGACGAAGTATCAGCTGACCATTCGCGCGGTGAATGCCGTCGGCACGAGTCCATCGTCAGCGACGGTGAGTTTCACGACTCTCTAGCGGGTACGTCTGCGACCTCGCCGTGGTCTTCACGATGCGAGGTCGCAGACTTACCCAGCCGTTTTGCGTCCCGCGACCACCGTGCCGCGCACCGGAATGTCCTTGATCGTCATGGGGTCGACTGCGAGTGGATTGTCGCCGAGGACGGTGAAGTCCGCCCATTTGCCCACTTCGAGGGATCCGAGATCGTCATCGCGGTGAATGAGGTGGGCGGAACCCAAGGTGACGGCTTGGAGGGCCTCCGCGGCGGTGATGCGATCATGGGGTCCCAAGACATGTCCGCTGCGCGTCACCCGATTGACCGCGCACCACATCGAAAAAAGTGGGTTGACCGGCGTCACGGGATGATCGGAGTGCAGCGAAATCACTACGCCCGCGGCGAGGGCCGTGGCGGCCGCGTCCATGCGGCGCGCTCGATCCGCACCCATCGTGCGCGTTCGGTGGATGTCACCCCAGTAGTAGATGTGGTTTGCGAACAAATTGGCACCCACGCCGAGACGGGCCATCTTCTGGAACATGGCACGTGAGGCCATTTGGCAGTGCTCGAGTCGGTGGCGATGGTCGGGTCGCGGATACTCGGTGAGAATGTGTTCGAGGGCCCGTAGCGCGTGCTCCGTCGCCTCGTCACCGTTCGTGTGAATGGCCGCTTGAAATCCCGCTCGGTGAAACGGCGTGAGCTGGTCGATCAGAGTGTCGGCGTTCAGGATCAAGTACGCATGATCAGAGTCGCCGCAGTACCCCGGCCAGCGCAGAGCCGCCGTGAATCCTTGGATCGATCCGTCCGCTGTCCATTTCAAAGGCCCGCAGAAGAACCGGTCGGTGGACTCGTCTCTCAACTTTGTGACGTGAGCGAGGAGATCATCGGCGGAGAAGACGCGCGACATGTCGCCGATGTGCGGGGAATACGCCACCCGGACTGGAAAATCCTCACCATTGGCGACCTGGCGATAAGTCTCAAAAGCAGGCCCGGCCGCGAACAGCGCTAGATCCGATGCAGTGGTGCATCCGGCCTGACGAGCGAGAGAGGCACCGTCGCGTACGGCGCGCTCCGCGTTCTGACCGAGGATTTTGGTATTGGCGAGCACTAACGCAAGAGCGGTTTCGTGAAATTCGCCAATGGGTTCACCGGCGGCATCTTTGATGACGCCCGCGTCCTCGGTCGCGCTGGAGATCTGTTGGCGAGCGAGATGCGCACTGTTGGCGTAGGCGATGTGGCCACTGGAGTTCATGACCAGTACGGGTACGTCCATGCTCACTGCGTCGAGATCGTGGCGGGTGAGGGTGCGGCCATCATGGAACACGGGATCGAATCCGAAACCAAAGACGGGGTCATCACCCTCGTGGAGCGCCACCTCTTCACGCAACCGTTCGATCACTTCGCTCACGTGATGAGAACCTTTCGCCACGCCTCCGTCGGCCCGACGTCGATCATCGAAGCCGAGCCACGCGTAATGGCATAGGGCGCCGTCACCAAAGAGATGTCCGTGCGCTTCGATGAAACCCGGCACGATGACGTCATCGAGGAAGTCCTCGTTGACCACGTGGGACACATCGCGGACGAGGGCGAGAACATCCGCGGCCTCACCCACGTGCAGAATGCGACCGTCTCTCACGGCGATCGCCGTCGCGGTGGGACACGAGGGATCCTGCGTGATGATGGTGTTCGATCGGTAGACGGTGATGGACATGGCGTTTTCCTCGCGCTCGACACTGGACAAGAAGGAACGTAGCGGAGAGCGCTTCCTCTCGAGGTAGGAGATTCATTGCAGGATCGTGTCAATGTGGGCGCCCGCGTTTCGAGCGAGGTCGACGCGTTCTCAGTAAGGTCGCCACATGAACTACCACAGCTTGGGTACCACCGGGATCAAAGTCAGTCCGCTCTGTCTGGGCGCCATGATGTTTGGGGCGTGGGGCAATCCGGATCACGACGAGAGCGTGCGCATCATCCACCGTGCGCTCGACGCGGGCATTAATTTCATCGACACGGCGGACGTTTACTCGGCCGGAGAATCTGAAGTCATCGTGGGTAAGGCTCTCGCCTCCGTTGATCGTTCGCGCGTCGTTCTCGCAACCAAGGTGCACGGATCAATGGGCGACGATCCCAACGCGCAGGGCAACTCTCGTCGGTGGATCATTGCGGAGTGTGAGAACTCGCTGCGGCGACTCGGCACTGACTACATCGACCTGTACCAAATTCATCGCCCCGACGAGTCCGTCGACATCGACGAAACCCTGGGTGCGCTCACCGACCTGGTGCACGCGGGAAAGATTCGGAACTTTGGATCCTCGACTTTTCCGGCCTACCAAATTGTTGAAGCGCAATGGGTGGCGCAGCGACGAGGGCGCGAGCGCTTCATGACCGAGCAACCTCCGTATTCCATGCTTGTTCGCGGCATTGAGCGCGACGTGTTGCCGGTGGCGCAGCAGTACGGAATGGGTGTGTTGCCGTGGAGCCCGTTGGCGGGCGGGTGGCTGTCGGGCCGCTTTGGCGTGGGACAGGACAACACCAGCCGTCGCGCCGCCCGGATCCCCGGTCGCTACGACCTCTCGTTACCGGCGAACCAGGTGAAGTTGGAGGCCGTCACCAAGTTGGCGGCGTTGGCGGCGGAACACTCACTCACCCTGATTGACATGGCGATTGCTTTCGTGCTGGAACACCCCGCCGTGAGTTCGGCGATCATTGGTCCCCGCACCATGGATCAATTGGAATCGCAGCTCGGCGCGAGTGAGGTGCGCTTGACTCGAGAGATCATGGACGCCATTGACGCGATTGTTCCTCCGGGCACGAACGTCAACAATGAGGATGCGGGTTGGACGCCTCCCTCCCTGACGACACCACGTCGCCGGCGCCGTCACGCTCTCTGAGGAGCGAACGTAGGGAATTTCCCTTGGTTGTTGGAGAAATAGTCCCTCGGCGGGACGCCTGAGAAATGCCTCGTCCTGATCACCACGACCGGCATTCTGTCTCTAGCATCGTGTCGCTGGTATCCGGAGAGGTTGTGGTCCCATGAGATCAAGTCGACGCGGGGCGTTCGGCCGTGTTCGCGCGCTGTCACGTGGCGTGGTGGCCCTCGGTGTCATGACGTCGATCTCGTTTGTCGCGACGACGGCGCACGCGACGAGTCGTCATCCTCACGTCACCACGCTGAGTCGACCCCACGACACCGGAGCCTCAACCGGTGCAACGACGCCGACGAACCACGGATCCGACAGTCGCGATGGGTGGTACGGCGATCAGTCGCAACTTTCGCCCGCCACCGTCGCCGATTCGTCGCGATTCGGGCAGATCTGGAAGCAGCCCGCCGTCGTGGGTCAGGTGTACGCCCAACCTCTCGTGGCCGACGGTGTGTTGATCGTGGCGACCGAACGCGACAATGTGTACGGGCTGAACCCCTCAACGGGAGCCATCCTTTGGTCGCGCTCAGTCGGGACGCCGTACTACGAAGCCACCACCTGGGCCTGTCCCGACCTCGCACCCTTTGTGGGCATCACGTCGACGCCGACGTTTGACCCAACAACGAATTCCATGTTCTTTGTCGCGATGGCGCTCGATGACCTCGGCGCTCCTCAGTACTACCTGCACGCGGTCAACCCCTTGGACGGCAGCGAACGGAGTAACTTCCCCGTCGAAATTCAGGGGCAAGCGCAAAACAATCCCGGGGCGTCGGGACTCTTTGACGCCTACAACGTGATTCAACGACCCGGCCTGCTTCTCCTGCACAACAGCGTGTACATCGCTTTCGGCGCGCACTGCGACCAGGACCCCTACACGGGGTTCATTGCCGGAGTCTCAACGGCGGGCGCCCTGCAGACGATCTGGAGTCCCGTTACCGTTGACGACGCACTGGGTAATTCCGGTATCTGGCAGTCCGGTGGCGGTCTGTCGGCGTACAACGGTGACATTCTGGTCACAACCGGTAATGGTGGCGACGGACCGAACCAACCAACGACCGCGTCGGCGTGGATCAACAAGAACGGCTCGTTGCCCGAATCAGTGATCTTGCTGAGCGCGGCGAATCCGGCGGCGTTACAACCGGTGGACTTCTTCATGCCGTATAACTCGAAGTTGCTGACGACAGATGATCTTGATTTTGGATCAGGGTCTCCGGTCGTGTTGCCGAGCCAGTTCGGCACGGCGGCGGTTCCACATCCCGTCTTTCAAGACGGTAAATCGGGGTACGTCTATTTGCTCAACGCGGACGCCCTCGGTGGGTACAAGCAGGGCGTTGGGAACGGCGATGCCGTCGTCGGCAAGTTGGGTGAATTCGGTGGCACCTGGGCGACGCCGGCGGTGCTGCCCGCCGCCACGGGTGGCTATATCTACCTGCCCACCGCCTACGGCGGTTCGGCGTCGCTCGGTAACGCGGGGCAGGGCAACTTCTACGCCTACCGCGTCGACAGCACGGGCAAAACCAGTCCTCAGCCCGTGATGAGCCAGGTCGCAACCGCGGGGCCCATCACCTTGGTCAACGGTCAGCCCTCCTCGGCGCAATTCAGTTTCGGAACGTCCAGTCCCGTCGTGACGTCAAATGGCCTTACCGCCGGAAGTGGTGTGGTGTGGATCATTCGCACTCTCGATCTCACGGGTAACGGCGCCACTCTGCAGGCTTATAACGCCGTGCCGAACGGCAAGTGGTTGACGCTTCTTGGTCAATGGTCGATCGGACAAGCCAATAAGTTCACGCCTCCTGGTGTGTGGAGCAACAAGGTCTTCGTCGCGACGAGGACGGGCGCGGTCTACGGGTTCGGCGTGTTGCACGCTCCCACCCTGGCCGACGCGGCTCCGGTCAATTTCCCCGCAACCATCCAGGGGCACGCGTCATCGCTGACGACGACGCTGTCGGCCGTGGGTGTAACGACGACGCCCATCACGATCACCAAGATCGTCAACACCTCGGCGGCGTTCACGGCCGTGCCACTCATTAACGGCGTGGCTACGCCCGTTCCGGCGAACGGCATTGATCTCGCGAAAGGCGCCACGCTCAAAGTCGCGATCACCTTCGCGCCCGCAACGACGGGACCGCCGGGTGGCCAGCTCGGAACGATCGCGGTCTTTAGTAACGTGGGTGAATTCGACCTACCGGTGAGCGGAACGTCGCAGTCACCGACGGGCTATCTCTACGCCTCAACGAAGACCGTGGACTTCAATGGCGTCACCACCGGCAAAGTTTCGCCAGCGCAGACCTTCACATTGGCCAATTTCGGAGCCCAGTCCTTGACGTGGGATTCGGTACCCACGGGCGGCGGCCCCTTTACAGTGACCGGTCTTCCCTCGGCCCAGGGCGTTCTGGCGCCGGACGCCACCATCACCGTCCGTGCCACTTTCGCACCGACCGCAACCGGGTTGGCCGCGAAATCATTGAACTTCGTGGCGCACCCCACCGCGGGAGGTCCGACGCAATCGGTCAGCATTTCCCTCAATGGATCCGGTGCCGCGCCGGCGAACGTCACGACGCACTTTGGACCTAACCAAGAAACGTCCACGTCCGAGTTGTCCTTCGGCACCGTAAATGTGGGTGACCACGCCGACTCCTCAGTGACGATTGCCAACACGGGTGGCTCCTCGGTGACGATCTCCAACGTTGTGACCGCTTATCCGAAAGACCCCATCGCTAATGACGCGGCGCACGGTGCTTTCAATCTGCAGGGTCCTCCTTCGGTGGGAGATCAGATCCCGCCCGGTACTGAGTTGTCGTTTCCGATTACTTTCCAACCGTCGGCCGCGGGAGTATTCCAGCAGACGCTGGCACTGACCACCGACGCCGGAACGACCGTGACGTTGTCGTTCACCGGAACGGGCGTGGGTGACGGGCACGCGCTGCCCGCGCCGTCGTCCTCGAGCGGGTGGACAGCGAACGGCACCGCGGTTCTGACGGATAATCAGATCTCCTTAACGCCTCTGATGGAACAACAAGTCGGGACGTCGTTCTGGCCGGTCCCGCAATCCAGCAGCAATCTCTCGGTCTCCTACGTCAGTACCGCTCTCAACGGCAACGGCGCTGACGGGAGTGACCTGATCTTGGCCAACGCCGCTGATACGACGCCGAACGCCGTTGGCGATCCGGGGTTCAACTTGGGCGTGAACGGCCTGGATGCCATTTCGGTCGTGATCTCGGAGTACCCGGAAATTGGCGCACCGGTGGGTGCCGGCGTGAACGGCTTCATCGGCATCACCAATGGCCTCGCGCAAGGTGGTGGAAAGATGAATTGGCTCGCCACCACCAACTTGCCGGACTTTACGGGTGGCGCCCTTGACAATCCCCTGAACGTGACGGTCACCGTGAAGAACGGCACCATCAGTGTGTACGTGAACGGTACGAACAATCTCGTGCGGCAGGACAACGGTACGTACACCCCCTTCACCTACTTTGCGCCGCAACTGGCCTCACAGGTGTTGGTGGGCTTCGGCGGATCGACGGGACAAGGTGACGACAACCACCTCATCTCTCATGTCTGGGCGACGGTGGGCGGCCCGACGCCGAGTGTGACTTTGACCCCGTCGCTGTCCTCGACGCTGGGTTCTGTTCCGGTGGGTTCGTATCGATCGGTGCCGGTGACGCTCACGAACAACAACAGCTGGGCCGTGACCGTGTCGTCGGTGGCCGTCTCCGGCACCGGCGTGAGCCTCGCCGGCGTGACGAATGGCCGCAGCGGGCCGAACTTCGCGTTGACGACGCTGCCCGCGACGATCCCGGCTGGCGGCACCACCACGGTGGTGCTCAACGTCCAACCGTCGGCGCCGGGTGCCATTCACGGTGCGCTGACCATTTCGGCTCTCGGTGGTGCACCACAGAGCGTGACCTTTACGGGCACAGCCACGGGAAAGGCGTCGGCGCTGACGCCCGCCACGGCATGGAAGAAGAACGGGACGACGTCCATCAAGGCGTCGACGATCACTCTTACGCCGAACACGGAGTACGTAGCGGGTTCGCTCTGGTCGCCCACCTTGACGCGTAGCGCCAACGCGGCCGTGAGTTTTACGCCCACCGTCGCACCCGGCTTGGGCGCCGACGGGATGGCGGTGCTCGTGGGTGGTCCGAAGACGTCGACGTCGTTCCTCGGGTCCAACGGGTGGGGAATTGGATTTGCTCCGACGACACAACCGATTTACGCGGTGGTCTTTGGGGAATACGCCGAGGTGGGCGCGCCCGGGGCGAACTTCATCGGGATCTCGAACGGGGGCGCGAACGGGAAGCTCAGGTGGTTAGCGACCGCGCAACTTCCTTTCGCGCTCGGCTCACTCGCCAGTCGCGTCACCGTCGTGACCACGGCAACGTCGATCACCGTCTACGTGGACGGGACGCAAATCCTGCAGCGCACTCATCTCAGTATTGCGCCGACGTCGCGACTCGGATTTTCTGGCGCGACGGGTGGACTCTCAGACCTACACGCCGTGTCGAACGTCGTCGTCACCGGGGGCTAGGACCTCGAGGGGGTCAGGCGTCGGCGGCTTACACCGCTCTCGTGTTGTCCTCGTGGACGTAGTGCCGTCCACCCTTGGTGTCGAGCCACACGCGCATCACGCGATTGGTGGAGGGATCATTGAAGACTTCATCGGTGCGCCGCCACGATGAGTCGGGTGCGGCATCTTCGCCGTGCCGACGAACAAAGAAGCTCGCCACGCCGGCTCCCACGACGGCCAACGCCACCGCGCCCCAAATCAGGAGAAAGATGATCACGAACTAGGCCTTGGGCTGCAGGATGACGGCCGTGCCGTAGGCGACGATTTCGGTCAGTGACTGGCCCACCTCAGAGGAGTCGAAGCGCATGGACACGATTCCCGTCGCGCCGAGCAATTGAGCGTTTTCAATCATGCGGTCCATCGCGTGTCGGCGACTGTCCTCAACGAGTCGGGTGTACTGCTTGACTTCGCCGCCCGCCATGGCCTTGAATCCCGCCGTGATGCCTTTGGCCATACCCATCGAGCGAACCACGACACCAAAGACCATGCCGAGGCTCTTGTCGATGGTCCACTCGGGGAACTCGAGTGCGGTGGTGATGGGAAAGTCGGCCGGTCCGCCTTGGCTGTATCGGGGTGCGTCAGTCACTGGGTTCCTCCCTGGTGGTCCTGTGGACCTCTGATGATGACGTTAATACCGACCCGAGGGTGGAAGGGCGTGGTCGTGAGGACGGTCGGCAGCCTTGAGAGACACGCCGCTGCGCTCGGCGCGGAGCATGCTGCTGACGAGATCGGCCACACGATCGGCAGCGTCGGCAATATCCACCCCTCGCTCGTGAATGCCGGCAACCAGGTTGCGGTGCGCGTCGGTATCCGAGGGGCGAGGACGGTAGGCGAGGTAGGCAGACAAACTGTCCGCGACGGCCAGTCCCGGGCGTTCGCCAATCAGGAGAACGACGACGGACGCGCGGGTTGTTGCTCCAAGGTCATTAAGGACACCGACGCGGGCGTGGTCGATGACGACCAGCGGTCCCTGCGTCCACGACTGGCGCCGCGCGTGCTGAGTGATCGCCGCAAGGAGCGCGGGGCCGTAGGAGTGGGCGGCCTGAGCGGACAGTCCGCCTGTCACCGCGACACAGAGGGTGCGCGGTGCTCCGGCGTAGCTGTCGGCGAGCCGTGTGCGCGAGTCGTCGTCCAACCGCCGACCGAGGTCCGGACGCCGGAGGTAGGTGGTGTGATCCGGGACGAGAGTGCGCACGTGGACCGGTGGTTCCATGGCGTCATCGACACGCCAGTACGCGGCGTCGGACTCGAAGGGCTGCCCGACGGCGTCGCGCGCGGCCGCGTGATCGGCCCGCAGACGCAGAAGATCGCGGGTGCTGTAACTGGTGGTTGCGCCGTTGAGAAACAAGCGTGCGGGCGTGAGTGCGCGCACGTAGTCCTCGAGAGCGTCCTGATCCTGGGGAGCGACGTCGTTCGTTTCGCTCATCGTTACCGCACTGCCCGACGGAGTTCACCAACCAGCGGACGCGCTGAGGGAATGTGTGGTCCGTGCCACCACTCTTGGGTCTCTAGCCACTGAGAGAATTCGGGTGCGGGACCACGACGCACGATCTCACGGGCGGCGGTCACATCCTGAAAACTGGTCGACTGGTACTGCAGCATGACGTCATCGGCAGCCGGCACACCCATGAAAAAATTGCAGCCGGCTGTCGCGAGTAACAGCATGAGCTCGTCGTTGGAATTCTGATCCGCGTCGACGTGATTGGTGTAACAGACGTCGGCACCCATCGGAATGCCCTGCAGCTTGCCCACGAAATGATCCTCGAGGCCGGCTCGCGTGATTTGTCGGGCCGTCGCGAGATATTCCGGTCCAATAAAGCCAACAACGGTGTTGACCAAGAAGGGTTGGAAGGCTCCGGCGACCGCTTGTGCGCGAGCCTCCAGTGTGAGTTGGTCGACGCCCCCGTGGGCGTCCGCGGAAAGAGCGGTGCCTTGGCCCGTCTCGAAGTACATGAAGTGTTCCCCGGGAAATTCGTCACGACGAGTCGCGTGGTGAGCGGCCACTTCGTCACGCGCTTCGCGCAAGAGCTCGAGCGTGACACCGAAGGAGGCGTTGGCGCCCTGCGTGCCCGCAATGGATTGAAACAAGAGATCGACCGGTGCTCCGCGACGAAGCGCCTCAATTTGCGTGGTCACGTGGGCGAGCACGCACGACTGGGTGGGGACCGCCACGTGTTCGATGAGATCGTGCAACCCCTGCAGCAAACTCACGACGGACCCCACGTCATCATTGGCGGGATTCACGCCCAACATCGCGTCACCGCAGCCGTGACGCAGTCCGTCGATGGCAGATAGCACCACGCCGCGAACATCGTCCGTGGGATGGTTGGGCTGCACGCGAACGCCCAACGTGTCACCTGCACCCTGAGTGTTCCGGCAGGTCGTGACCACACGGAGTCGTGAGGCGGCGAGGACCAGGTCCTTGGTCCCCATCAGTTTTGCGACACCCGCAGCCACCTCGGGTGTCACCACGTGGCGGAATTCCCTGTCCCAGTCCGCGGGAAATTCGGGTGACAGCACATAGTCCCGCACTTCCCCCAAGGTGAGAGCTCGCAGCGACGCCGGCATTCGCCGCGTCTCTGCGACGAGGGACGAGACGTCATCATCAACAAAGCAATAATCCGCCACGTCCGCAACCGATTGGTCCGCCAAGACCATTTTCGCCGCGACTCGTTCCTTCTCGTTCGCGGCCGCAATACCGGCCAGTTGGTCGCCCGATTTTTCTTCGTTCGCCTTCGCGAATACGTCGCGGAGATCTCGAAAGGTGAACGTCTCACCACGCAGGGTGGCGCGAAGGGTCACGAGGCGTCTCCGTAGTGGTCGACGAACGTGCGCCGAGGCGTCGTGAGGGCGTACGTCGCCGTGATCAGCTGTTCGCCCGATGGAACGTGATCGAGACGGGCGCCGACGTCGTCGCGCCGTAGGCGTAACTGCCGGCCTTCTTGGCCACGACCACGCACGTTGCTCCCGCCGGACCTGTCACCGACAAGGCGTGCACGACACAACCCGCACCGGTCACGCTCAGGGTCAACTGTCCGTTGCCGTCTCCACCCTTGACGCTGACGGGGACCGAGGTGCCACCCGTGGCGGTGTTCGACGACACGGTGGCGATGAGGGGATCCTGAGGGAGCCAGGGACTCGGCACCGGAACGTTCAACGCGAGATACGGAGCAACCAGGGTCTGCAACGCGGAACTTACCCACGCCGCGTACTGACGATCCATGTGGGCGTAATTGAAATACATCAAGTGATTGCCGTCCGAGCCCGCGGCGTAGATCGGACAAATGGTCGTGGTGCAGAACAAGGGAATGATGTCGAGAAACGTGACGTGCATCGCCGCGGCCACTTCTCGAATCGTCGTGCTCGCGTTTTGTTGCGGGGTGCGCTCACACTTTTGGATGTTCGTTGGGTACACGACGGGGCAGATCGTGGGGTCTTGACCCGGCGAGGAGTGCGGAATCGATCCGATCAAGATCACCTTGGCGCCACTGGGCTTCAAGTCCTTGATCGTGGCGGCAAAGGCGAGACGGATATTCGTCCAACCCACTTGGTTCGCGGCCGTTGTTTCGAGTCCCACCGGCATCACGAACATGGGCTTCCATTTGTTCGCCAACGCGATGACCGAGGACTGGAAGTTGGAACACACGGTGCCCGAATTCGGGAAATGGGGTGCCCACGGAGGACACTCGGGCTTCGCGAGGTACACGATCTTGTAGTGAAGGTTGATCCCAATCTGGTTGAACGAGGGAATCCACTGCGCGACCTGTGAGTCACCAAACATGAAGATCATCTGCTTGGACGTCAAGTCACCGAAACCGCACGTCGTGGCCGGGTCGGAGGGAATCGAACCATTGGAGAAGCACTGCTGGTGATTCTGCGGCATCACGGCGGAATTGTCTTGGGAGAGTGGCGGGATCGACTTGGTGAAGTCGGGCGCATTGTTCGACTGGCTGGCCGCGACGATGTCTGCTTTGAGTTGCGTCAACGTGGGGTAATTCGCCGCCTTGCGTGGTGCGCTGGCGCCGGCGGTGGTTGCCGTCGTGAGAGTTCCCGCCATCAGGCCCACGAGCGCGAGGGTCGTGCCGATACGGAGAGTGAACTTGTTCGTCATCATGTGGAGGTCCGTCTACGTGAGGGGCGTCGCGCCGGTCGAATACAACTGCGGTCAATGATTGGGGGTGATCGTAACAGCGAATTGTTTCCGGAAGTTGACGTCCGTGCGTCCAGTGT
>Ga0208872_1000350_pt1 | contig 36918 bp, 32 predicted proteins | sample CryBogCBH12Aug08_FD_185508 | JGI IMG/M metagenome (GOLD analysis project Ga0208872, IMG submission 185508) | Freshwater microbial communities from Crystal Bog, Wisconsin, USA - CBH12Aug08 (SPAdes) | ecosystem: Environmental > Aquatic > Freshwater > Lake | place: Crystal Bog, Wisconsin, USA...
ACAAAACGGGTGCCTAACTCGGCATCCTGCACTACAGCCCGCAGCTCCTGGTCGAGAAATATGTGTTCTTTTGACCAGTCGACACTGCGGTAAGCATCAGGAAAATAAAAGGTCATAAACTCTTGAATTTCATAAGTAGCGTATTCGGCAGTATTCCCCTTCCTTCCTGATATGTCCTTTATTGTTTTAAAAACAATAGAATATAACCATCACTTCATTCTTTTCTGTTCTTTTGTGTTTGTTTAATTGTTGCAAGTTTTGTAACGTATTTGAGACAATAGCGGCGGCTTGTTGCAAATAACTTGTAAAGCGGTGAATCATGGGCGTGAAAATTAGAGAGCGAAAAATGGCCGGTGGGGAGGTCGCCTTTTATATTGATACTTACCATAAGGATTTCGGGCGGTTTTCTCAAAAGACAGGTTTACAAGCGAACCCGAAAAACCGAAAAGAGTTTAACCAGATCAAGGCTCAGGCTCTGGATAAAATGCGCAAGATTGAGCGGGATTTTATCCGAGACCCTGCTGGGGTGTTTTCGAGAAAAGCAATGATTGGTGATGATTTCATAGAGTTTGCCAAAGTTCGGGCCGAGAAAGATCATCACCCTTCATATATGAACGCTCTCAAATATTTACAAGAGTTTACCGGCGGGAACGTCTCGTTTGGTACTCTCAATTCTCAATGGCTTGAGCGGCTTAAGGGTTATCTGTTATCCGCCGATGGACTGAGCAGCAACACAGCGAACACATACCTTATTTTCGTGAAAGGAACTATTCGGAAGGCTTACAAGGAAGGGTATGTTTTAGAGGACTTTACAAACAAAGTTGAAGGGATAGGAAAAAAGCCGATTGACCGGCACGTTTTAACCTTTGATGAACTTGAAATACTGAGTCGCTCAAAGTGTAATAATCTCATGGTGAAATCAGCGTTCTTATTTTCCTGTTTTTCGGGGTTGCGGCTGTCTGATATTGAGTTGCTGAAGTGGGAAAAAATCATCATCGAGAATGGGCAATACTTCCTGAAGTTTCAGCAGAAAAAAACATCTCAGTTCGAGAAAATGCCGTTATGCGCTCAATCGGTTGAGATATTGCAGACCGTTCAGAAACTCCATGCTGAATACGCGCCTGAAGGAGATGAGCGGGTTTTCATCCTGCCAGATCGGTCACGGCTTGGGGTTATATTGAATGAATGGGGGTATCGGTCGGGTTTGAATTGGCGGTTACACTTTCATGCAAGCAGGCACACCTTTGCGTCAATGGCTTTATCATCGGGCATGGCTTTTTTTACGGTCAGCAAATTGCTTGGACACCGAGATTTACAAACCACTGAGATTTATTCCCACTCAAACCAGAAAGACCAGATCAAAGCTATTCAAGGCTTACCAATGTTGTTGCCTACGCCATTAGAGCCGCAAACAGCAGCATTATCTCCATTGAGTATTGTATCAAGCAGAGAACGAATATTGCCACCTGAGCCGGTTATCGCACCAAAAGCAGGAAGTATAGCGGAGGCATTGCAGACGAAAGGTGATAAGATAGCGCGTTGTCTTTCATTGATGAAAAACACTCAGGGGAAGTATGAATTTAACGGTATAGAGTACACAGCGCAAGAGCTTGCAATGGAGGTTTGATAATTCAATTAACCATTCAATGGAGATCAGGAATGATGCCTAATCAATGGATCCAATTAATCCCGTTAGCATTAGTCTTGTATGTAGTGTTTGCGTTATTTATTTGGCCTATAATTGATGTGTTGCGTAATGAATTCACGGGATACAATAAAATCGTTTGGTTGCTTGCAATAGTGTTCATCCCGTTTCTTGGTGGGTTATTATATTTGATTATGGGAGGTAAACAGAAAATACTAAGTCAAAAAGATGGGGAGAAATGGGCGGGATTAACCACAAATGGGGCGGACAATGGGCAGGTACATACCAACAGATCAGGAGCTTGTAACCGAACTGTGCAATGCGAGAGATTGTTGCTGCGACGGTTGGGAAAGAGCTGCGGCGGCTTGGCGAGGAGACAGGAAGACTGAATATGGGAGCATAGCCACGTTAGGCTATGGCGAGTACCTTCAAGGAAAGAACCTCCCTGAGATACAAGAAGTCGCGATGCGTTCAACTACGGTATGGCGAGACTGGGGCGGGGCGCGGTGGCCTTCTATCCTTGATGAGGTCAAAGCCAGCCCGAGCGAGTGCCAGCATATCATTACCATTGCTGTTGACAGGTACATAGGTGCGGCAAGAAAGCTGTTAGGCGGTATTGCTTTTGCTCATGCAGATGAAGGAAAATTCAACTACCTGTCAAGTGATGAGCTATTGGATGGTGATGATATACCTTCTATCCGAACAGGCATGAACTATAATGGCGAAACGTTCAATATCCTATCAGTATACCAGTTTTTTGAGGATTCGCTTACCGAAAGAGAATTGGTAGTAAAGGTCATTGTGCTTCAGGTGTTGAAAAAACTGATTGATAATGCTCTGAGGAAAGATCAGCCACAGCCCACAACATTGGCAGAAGATCGGCAGGGAGCGGAGCTGGTAGAGGCGGGCAAAGCAAAAAGCAATACTGCAAAAGGGGTGGTTTACCTATTCTTTGAGAAGTATATCAATGATTCTAATTCAAGATTCTTTGTACTGAAGGAAAGTCAAGGGAAGGGCACACCTCAAGATGAATTAACCGGTTTATATACATTGTTTAGGAAAGAACATCCTGAGATCGAAATAAAAGGAAACACATTTAAGAAGAATTACCTCAATGAATGGAGACAACACCCAAAGAAGTAACGATTAGAAGTAACAAGTCGCGTTACTTGTTACTTCTTTCCCACCTATAACGCTATGATTAAACTGTGTTTGATGGTTAATAGAATTTCAATCAAACTACAGCTTAATTATGGAATCTACACAATTCACAAAGCCAGCCAAAAGGTTCTACTCTACAACTGAGCTTATCACCTTTCTTTTCGATTATGCAGGGATGAAGGTTACATCCGGCACGATTTTTAAATGGTCGATGTCTGGGAAAATACCCTGCCAGAAAGCACCTAATGGAAGATTACTGTTTCCGGTTGATGCCGTTCAAAAATGGCTTGTCGGAAATGATGAAAAAGTGGAGGCTTGAACCATGAGGGAAAAAAGAAAAACCCTGCATGGGCGAAATGCAGGGTTCAGAGATCAGGGAAAGCGTGTCAATGGGCGAGATCGACAGCCTCAATATACGCACCCTTCAAGAAACCCCAAACCTTTTGATACAAAAGCTTATTGCCAGTCGGTAGACCAGGTCATTATTGATGCTGTCTTGATGTTATCCGGTTGGCCAGCCTGCATGAGATACAGCTATTTTGTAGGGCCAGATGGTAAACTGACTACGAGGGGTGAACGGAGGGGCGCAAAATGAGTATCACAGACGAAGTAAAAGCTGAAGCCAAAGGGTTCAAAGTCTGGGAGGTCGAGAATGTCGTTGACTTCCCCGATAAAGTATTGCCTCAATGCGATGTTATTTTGAATTCAGATCATGGTGAAGTATTGACAGCAGGCGGGATATTACAGCTTACAGGCGCGGGGAAAGCTGGAAAAAGCATGTTATTGCTGAATATCCTCTTTGGCATAGCGGCGGGGCGGGATTCTTTAGGGTTTGGAATATCGAAACCGAGGCGGGTTGTGTATCTCAATGGCGAGAATTCAAGCAAGACAATGCAAACTCGTTTAAAGTTGTTGAAAGATTATTTCTGTATTGATGATGAGCAGGCTGGTTTGTTACGGAAAAACCTGCTTTTTGTCAATGGAGGATTCTCTATTCAAAAGCCTGAGGTGATGAAAGATATTCAAGGGAACTTGAAAGAGATCAGGCCGGATGTTGTTGTAATTGACCCTCTGAAGAACTTTTATAGCGGTGAAGAAGATCGAGCCGATGACATGCGCAAATTTATGACTGCTGTCAGGGATTTGATGCGGGAATTCAACCTTACAGTTATCATAATCCACCACACCGGCAAAAAACAGAACGAGAACAATTTGTATAGCGGGCGCGGTTCGTCTCTTTTGGCAGATGATGCAGAGACAACAGTTTCACTTCAGAAAGACGCGAACAATAAGGGATTGTTTAACCTGTTTGTTACCGGCAGGAATTGCGATGAATTCACATTGCACTTGATAAGACAGCCTGAACGGTGGTATCTCTACAGCTTGACAGATAAGCCGGAGCCGTTGCCAGATCATACATTGATTGAGATTCTGGATTCACTGCCAGATCAGTTCAAAACGGGTGCATTTGAAGAAAAAGCAGCGGCAAGAAGTATCAAGCGTTCAACATGCTTTGAGAAACTCAAGATTCTTGAGAATAACGGGATTATCAAAAGAGTGAAGCATGGATTGTATGAAAAAATAAGTCCAAACGAAAGTCCGGAAGTCCAGTCCTCTATAGGAGCTGGACAACTGGACTATGTAAAACAGGATGAAAACGAAAGTCCGGAAGTCCGAAATAGTCCAAACTGTACAACACGAACAACAGAGCCAAACGATGAGTACAGAGGGTTGTTCTCTGGCACATTGCGCCAAGTGTGCCACCCTGAGAGCCAAACAGAGCAAGGGTTTGCATGTGGCACAGGTGGCACTTTGTGCCATAGCGGGGAAAGTGTGCCACAAGATCAGGAGCCATTCTAATGGCAGAATATCGCTATCAACTTGAAAAAGGCGGGGTAAAACATGCTTGCCCTGCTTGCCGGCAGATGCGGTTTGTTCGGTACGTCGATTCCTTCACAGGGGGACAGGTTGCGGATGAGGTAGGCCGTTGTGATCGTGAAAGCAGTTGCGGTTATCACTTGAGACCGAGCGAGTATTTCCATTTGACAGGAAAGAACCCTTTCGACATACCAAAGCCAGCAATGAAGCTACAACCAAAGCAGGAGCCGGTAGAACCTTCTTTCATTGATACAAAGGTCGTTCAGGCCAGCCTTACCAGATATAACCAGAACAATTTCTGCCAGTGGCTTTGCTGTGTGTTCGGTGAACAAAAGGCGTTTGAGCTGACAGCAGCGTATAAGATCGGCACGTCAAAACACTGGAATGGGAGCTGTGTCTTTTGGCAGATTGATAGAGACAGCCGGATTAGGGCGGGTAAAATCATGCTCTACAACAGCCATACCGGACACAGGGTAAAAGAACCGTTCAATCATATCCAATGGGTTCACAAGGTCATGCAGATTGAGCCTTACCACTTACAGCAATGCTTATTCGGTGAACACTTGCTTACAGATCAGCAAAAGGCGGTTGCTATTGTTGAGAGTGAGAAAACTGCAATTGTCGCTTCAGGTTTTATCTCTGAATACGTCTGGTTAGCGACAGCCGGAAAGAACAATCTCAATAAGGATAAACTGAAAGCGTTGCAAGGTCATAGGGTTACGCTTTTTCCTGATTTGATGGCATACGACAAATGGAAAGAAATAGCCGGTAGAGTGTCAGGCGTTACCGTGTCTGATATACTTGAACGTCGGGCAACTGAAGCAGATCGAGCGGCAGGTCTGGATTTGGCCGATTATTTATTGAGAGAACAAGCAGACAGCGTAACCACAAAACATTGAGATCATGAGCAACAAAGAAGAGGCCGGCAAGGTTGGCCAGTTTATCACAGACAAAAGCGAAACAGTAATAAGGGAAACAGTTGCGGAGGCACTGCATAGAGAACCTTCATCAACAGAATGGGCTCTTGCTTATTGCTGCTTCCTGTTTGGAGCCACCTGCACAGCGTCAGCAATGATTGACGGATTGAATGAGTTTCATGTTGCCAGAATTTAGATGTCAAAGTATGGCGCGGGTAGAGATCGTTCAACCTGAGCCATTTAAGGAAGCTATTTTTTTTGGCCAAAAATAAAAGCGATACTATGAAAGCGAAAGAGACGAAAAAGAAACCAGCACCGGAGCCGGTAAAAGACCTTAAAAGTATTACCTTTAGCATGAGTGTTGATGACACGCGCACCAGAGCTGAGTTTATGGCTGATGCGCTTCTGGGGGGAGGCAACGTATCGAACGCAAGCCTGATTAAGCTCTTTCACTTGAACGGCAATGAGCTTGATTTGGATGCCTGTATAAGAACGTTGAAGGTGACGGCAAAAAGAGTGGACGACGGCGACAATTCAGGCCTTGAAGGAATGCTTTCAGCTCAGGCAATGGCGTTGAATTCTGTCTTTGTCAATTTGGCAGGAAGAGCCAACGACACTAATCACATGCAGCAAATGGAAACCTTCATGAGGCTTGCGCTGAAGGCACAGAACCAGTGCAGGGCTACCATAGACACACTTGCGCAGATCAAGAACCCGAGGCAAACAGTGATTACGAAGCAGGCCAATATCAGCAACGGGCCGCAACAAGTGAATAACACTTCGAACCAGATCAGCGAGCAGGAAAGCAAAATTCCAGAAAATTCAGAAACCAGCCAAAACAAACTATTAAGCCATGAAGAAGCAGAGACACCGTACTTGGACACCAGAACAGAGGGCCAGACAAGCGGAGATAATCCGGGAATGGCAGCCGTGGACACGCTCAACAGGGCCAAGAACCAAAGCAGGAAAAGCTATAGTATCAACCAACGCGGATAAAGGCGAAGGCTACCAATCAACCCGGCAGCTTATCCGAATGATGGGCCGGGCAATGAGAACCCAAAGGGATAGCTTGAGCGAGATAAAGGGGAGCTTGTGGGGATAGCTCAATTTTGAGTCATCCTTTTACACCCACACAGCCATCTGTTACCGGTAAAACTCTCAGGGACATAGAGTAAAGTACTTAAGTAAATCACGTAACAATTGGCTATGTTCTGAGAGGCTTATCAACTTAACTATCCATCTGTGAAGCTGAAGTCACTGTTTTTATTAGGATTACTGTTATTTATAATACCATCATCTAAAGTAAATGCTGCTGCCTCACAGTACGGCATAGATATGGGAGAGGTAATCCGAAGCGTCGAAAACGCAAAATCTGAGAGGGCGTACCAAAGGAGGTCGGAAGCAGAAAGTCAAACACTTGAGGCTGAGCGAGACGCAATAAGAGAGCAAACGAAGCTTCTTGAAGAGCAACGAGAAAGTTTACAAAGGAAAAACGAATCTTATAGGATAATGCCCGCTGATTTGAAAGAATCTGATATGATCAGACTGATGGCTGGTAGTCGTTATGGTGCTGATATTGCCTCCTATTATGAAAAACACCCATTAGAGTCTCAGACTGTATCTCGAATGTCACTACTTGATGCGGCTCGGGCTATAATTCGCGTTGAAGCTGGATTCATAAAGATAAAGCGAAGGTCATGAAAATAATTCTTGTAACATCGCTTTTGATCATGCTATCAATAGCCGGATGTGGAGAGAGATACCAGTATCGTTCGGCAATGAGAGGTGGTTTGTACAAAATAGATAGGTTTACAGGTGATGTATGGCTGATTTATGGGACAAAGCAGATGAAGGTTGAGAAAATTGAACCTATCGACCCGAAAGATATAACATGGGATAAACCGAACATCAAGGATCTTGTTGTTGACCCTCCAAAGTAATACCTAAGCTCCGACACTCCGACACTTCACCAGGGCTTTTACTTAATTCCTCAACATTTCACAGTGTCGACATGCGACTGCATAGAGTATAATAACAGAAGTAATACCAAGAGCTTTATTAGTTAATATCTTTTTTATTGTCAACTTATAGATTTGTTATAATACATAGAAACGGCACTTTATTAACCCTTGATACTTTGCGCCTAATGACATTAAAGTATTGCATAGCGTGGTGTTATGGCGCGTTCTTGTGACTTATCATACTGAGTTTTCAGGCTGGTTATTTTGATTATAAACCAATTGAAAAAAATTGAATATAGATCAGGATTAATGATTCTCTTTAGTAGTTATTTTTATTGATACTGAGTTCCGGCGTTGTGCTTCCCCGATGATTCCCCAAAACTATACACACTGACACCATGAAGCCGTTGAAGATCAGGATTCTCAAAAGTAGATCAGCTTTCAGGACTGCCGGGGCTGACTATTCCGGCGATAAAACAGCATACACAATAGCAATTTCAGGCAAGATTATCAATCTTTAATAGATTGGTTATGATGCGCTTTAACGCCATTCAATTAACCATTGTTACTCATTAGCCATTAATACGGTAAACGTTGAATAGAGAGGCTTTATAGCTGATTATCTGGGGTTATAGTGCTGAAAGGATTCATCCGTTATGGTATGAATAAACTCAAGATCAGAGAAACGTATCAATGTCGTGAAACTTGTTTCCTTGAGAGCGTTTTTTGATAATTAAACCCTATCCATCGGCGATGGGTTTGTGATCGGAGACAGCGCAAAGCCTTACTCAAAAACACCAAGGTTTTGCCAAGGGTTGAACCGGAAAATAACTAAGGAAATACTGAGGTTTTGAGAGCTTTTTAGAGGGCAAAAATAGATAAGGTTTTGGTAAGGGTACAGCCTGAAAAAATGGGGAGGTTTTGGGGAGGTTTGAGCCGAAAAAATGTCAAGGAAATGTCAAGGGTTGAGTTGGAAAAAATAGCGAGGTTTTAGCGAGGATTCTGCTCTCCACCTGCACATGGAGGAACCATACTAAACCTCCCCAAAGTTGGAGGGCTCAAAAGTCAGCTCTCCACCTGCACATAGGTGAACCCTCAAAATTGAGGGCTCAAATTCATTTCTGGCATTTCTGGGGCCAATAAAAAAGAGATGACCGCAAGATCACCGCAAGATCAGCCGAACGCACGCACCATATTCAACCGCCACCATTTGGTGGTCATTGATTTCATCGAGATCAGCCGCACGCACACAGGGGAGCAGGTAAACGTTGGTATAGAGAATCCAATTTTGGATTCACCATTTTACAGAGGTCAATGATGTATTTTCAGGGCTGGTTTTACCCTTGAGAAAACCCAATTTTCGCGTTTTTGTGACGGATTTGTAACAAGATGACCGGAAAACCCTGCAAAATAAGGGGTACGCATGAACTCTTGAAAATAGTGCTCAATGGCCTCTTTCCACGGACTGTCGTAATGATCGTTCGGGGGTTCCATGTACGGTGCTATGCATCCAGCATCTCAAGTAATCATTAAGGACTTTCAGTAAATAATACAGCTTTATTTACAATAAAATACATCTTTCAGGTCTATTTATGAGCTTTTTGCAAAAAAATATCATCGGAAAAAGAATGGGGCAGAAGCCTAAATGGCCAACCCTTTGAACTGGCTCATGTAGAGATCATAATACATCCCCTCCTGATCAAGAAGTTCCTGATGTGTTCCCTTCTCGACTATGGTGCCTTTATCGATAACCAACACTTGATCAGCTTCGCGAATAGTACTGAGACGATGAGCGATAACAAAGCTTGTCCGTCCCTTCATCAGCGTCAATAACGCTCTCTGTATACGAAGCTCGGTTCGGGTATCGACGCTGCTGGTTGCTTCGTCGAGTATCAAGATATCCGGGTTTGCAAGAATAACTCTGGTTATTGCAAGCAACTGACGCTGCCCCTGGCTGAGATTGCCTGCGCGTTCTGACAGGATGGTATTATACCCCTCAGGAAGCTGGCGGATAAACTCATCTGCTTCAGCAAGTTTTGCTGCATGATGACACTCACTATCAGTGGCATCGAGTCGACCAAAACGGATATTTTCAAGCACGGTCCCAGAAAATAAAAAGGTATCCTGCAACACCAGTCCAATCTTCCGTCGCAAGTCAGCTTTGCTGTAATCGCGGATATCCTTTCCGGCTACAGTGATTACCCCACTGCTTACCTCATAAAAGCGGGTCAGAAGATTGATGATCGTGGTTTTTCCGGCCCCTGTAGGACCAACCAACGCAATGGTTTTACCAGGTGCAGCATCGAATGTCATATCTTTCACTACAGAAACACCTTTCTGATAGCCAAACCTTACATGATCGAAACGAATGGCCCCAGCGATAGTTATTGGCCCATTTATACCTGTTATGTCAACTTCTGATGGAATATCAAGAATTTCAAATATTCTTTCCGATCCAGCCAAGGCGGACTGGATGGTGTTATACATGGTGGCCAGCTGGCGAAGCGGCTGGATAAAATTCTGTCCGTAGATGATAAAACTGGCAATCACACCGACAGTGACAAGTCCTTTCAAGGCAAGCCATCCGCCAAAAGCCGCTATCACAATAATGAAAAGGTTGCCAAGAACGTTGGTCAGCGGCATGAGCAGCATTGAGTAGCTGTTCGCATAGACTGATGCTTTGAAAACCTTGTTGTTCTCGACCCGAAAGGTATCGATCACTTCATCATTTCTGCGGAATGCCTTAATGACTTTCAATCCACTGAGAGACTCTTCCATAACGCTGTTCATTTCTCCCAGCTGTTTCTGCAGTTCCCTGAACCCCTTTCGGGTATATCGGGCAACAAACTGAGTGAACCAGAACAGGAGCGGAATGACGAACAAAGAGGTGATGGCCAGCCATGCATCAAGCATAAACATGGCGATAATAATACCGACCAGAGAAATAATACTGGCAAGCATTGTTGTGACGTTTTGAGAGACCGCCTGATTAATAGCATCAACATCGATGGTAAGCCTGCTCATCAGGCCGCCAGCCGGATTACGGTCAAAATAGCTGACAGGAAGGGTTTGGATATGACCGAAAAGATCTCCACTCAATTGTTTCAGGGCTGTTTGCGATACCCTGGCTATAATCCAACCCGACATCAGTTGAAACAAGTTATAGAACACATAAACCAGGAACAGAGAGAGTGAAATTATTTCAAGTCCGATAACATTTTTTTTCACCATGTAACGATCTATGGCGACACCCATAAGGAAGGGCCCGGCAAGTCCAAGCAATGAATAGATCACTACGAGGAGAAACACAATCCATAGCCTAAGGCGGAAGGGTGAGAGGTATGCAAGCAATCGATTGACTGCCAATGCTGAGTTCTGCGGTTTTTCGATTTTGCCTGGTTGAGAGGGGTTTTGATGCAGACGGTTCATTGTCCCTCCCCTGCTGCCTGGAGTATACCGTTAACTCGTTGACGGGAAGGTTCAGCGCCAAGCTGAGAAGCATATATTTCCTGATAGACAGTGCATGTTTGTATAAGTGAAGAGTGATTGCCTTGCCCTGCGATGCGCCCTTTTTCAAGGACAATGATGTTATCGGCTTTCAGTACAGAGCTGACCCGCTGAGCAACGACGAAAAGCGTGCTTTTTTTACTGCTGTTATGCAGAGCTTCCTGAATTCTTGTTTCCGTATCGATATCAACAGCACTGGTGCTATCATCAAGAATTATAATTTCCGGAGCTGCAAGCAGGGCTCTTGCAATAGCAATACGCTGTTTCTGGCCTCCGGAAAGGTTGACACCGCGTTCTTCAACCCGAGTATCATATCCGAGAGGAAGATTGAGAATAAAATCGTGAGCCTGAGCTGCTTTTGCCGCCTGGATTACTTTTTCGTCAGCAGCACTTGGGAGACCGTATCGAATGTTATCACAAATGGTGCCTGTGAACAAAATGGTTTCCTGAGGTACTATGGAAATTTTCTGAAGAAGGGAGTCCTGGGTTACCTCCCTGATATCAATGCCATCAATCAGGATTCTACCTGATGAAACATCATAAAACCTTGAAATAAGGTTCACGAGTGTCGATTTACCCGCGCCAGTGGAGCCGAGAACAGCAAAGATTTTACCCGGCTCAGCGGTAAAACTTATATTTTCAAGAATATGAGTATCGCTCAGGTTTTTGTACCTAAAGGTGACATTTTCAAATACAATCTTTCCCTTAATATTTTCAGATATCCCCTTTGAGCCAACTTGATCATGAATGTCAGGAATAACGTCGAGCACTTCGACAACACGCTTCGATGATGCGATTCCTCCAGCCAGAATATTCGCAAAATTGGCCATAAAGATCAACGGAGCCATGGTTGTGAGCAGGTAATTTGTGAATGCCACGACTTGACCGGTCGTCATGTTACCATGAATAACATCAAGCCCCCCTACCCAGATAACCAAAACCATCCCTGCATTGATACATAGTGTCAGAACCGGCGGGATACTGGCCATAAACTTCATGACTCTGATAGAATCGCTCGTAAAATCCTGATTCGCACTGTTAAAACGATTGAATTCAAAATTGGCTCTCACAAATACCTTTATCAAGCGTATACCTGCAATATTTTCCTGAAGAACAGTATTAAGCCGGTCGAGCTGCTGCTGCACTGAACTCCACAGAGGCTCCATTTTTACAACAAAAAAAGCAATCAGGATAGAGGTGAGAAGAAGCAGGGGAAGGATAGTCAATGCCAGCGAGCTACTGGTTTTGAACATCAGGATAAAACTGCCGGCCATCAAAATAAAGGATCGTGAACCTATTCGTAATGAAACCAATACGACACGCTGAACAGCTGCAGTATCGCTTGAAAGGCGTACCATAAGCTGCCCTGTTTTAAGGCGGTCTATGTTGCCGAAAGAAAACGACTGGATTTTCAAAAAAAGCGCTTCACGAAGATCACGAGCAATACTCTCGCAGACATTGACAGACAAAAGATGTGCCCATACTGCAAAAAGAACACTCACCACCGTAATGCCAAACATAAGCAAGCCAGTATGAATAACCACCTGCTGGTTATGCTGATGAATGCCCTGGTCAATGATCTGTTGGATCAACCGTGGAATACTCAGATCCATTATTACAACAGCTGTCTGCAAAAAAAGCGAACCAACCCCTTTTACCCGATAAGGTTTAAAAAAAGAACTGAGCCGGTAGAGGTTATGCATATCGGAGAGTCTCTTTGAAGAATGTATTGAGCTGAATCAACGGATTTTCGCCAATCATGCTTTGCAGGGCCTTCCGTTTAATAAAAACTAAACCGACATTAGAAAAGGTTTCCCTCGTCCAAAAGCACGGCTTGCTCTCTTGAATTCTTCACTTTTTCTTGTAAAGAGGGTTGAATTCATTTGTATAAATATCATAAGGCTTGAGCTGACCTGGCTTCAGCAACCCGTCCTCAATAAATCGATCTAACCACCACTGGACATCCTTGTCAGCAATAAAAGGATAATCAGGAGTCCAAAGGGTAGCTCGGAAATACTTTGCCAGTAGAGGATTGCTGCCTTTTTTGAGACTGATGTCGGCAAAAGCTTTTCTTACCCGTTCGGGATCTTTCTGAAACTCATTGTAAATTATGCGGCGGGATGTATCATAAGCTTTAAGGTACTTTCTTACTGCATCAGGATGTTTCTCGATGAAGTCAGTTCTGAAACCGAGAGCACTCATTACTGATTCTCCCTTTGTCTCAAAGTTTGTCGTTCCCGGGATTTGACGGACGCCACCGTTTGCCACTGTCAGATCATAATATACTCTGAGAATATACGCTGCATCAACCTGCCTGCTTCGGAGCAACTGCTCATGTTTTTCGGTTGGTGCTGCAACTAACTCGACCTGAGAAATTGACAACCCGTTCTTTTTAAGAAAAAGGCGTATAACGTAATCCGCTTCAGCGCCGAGTACATTAACCGCTATCCTTTTACCGACAAGATCCTTTATCGTATGAATACTGCTGTCATCAAGAACCAACACTCCCTGGGTACCGCCTTCATTGTCTTTTGTTGATACGGCAATACCAAGAAGTGCCTTGATCTTACCTCCACGTGCTATAATATTGATATATGGAGGCCAGGCAGATTCAGTGCAAACATCAATATTATCAGCCAACAACGCCTGAAGCGTTGTGGTACCACCGCTGCTCTGGATACTGTTAACTGTTTCCAGTTTCACACCCTCTTCAACGAGAACATCCCTGCCTGTCAGTTTATTTGCAAGCTCCCACTGCGTCGGGGTGGTAGACTGAAGCTCACGGATAACGACGTTTTCACTCTTTGATGAGAACTTGCCAAAGGTCAACCATCCAGCTCCTGCAATCACCAAACCAATGACTACAACGAGGAGTATTTTTATTTTATTGTTCATTTATTTCTTAAACACCGGGTAGAATTCATTTGAGTAAATATCCGATGGTTTTATCTGACCAGGTTTCAACAAGCCGTCCTCAATAAATCGATCTAACCACCACTGGATATCTTTATCGGCGATCAGCTGATGTTCAGGCGTCCACAGAGTGGTCCGGAAAAACTTTGCCAGACGAGGATTGCTGCCTTTTTTTACGCAAATCTCTGCAAAAGCCTTTCTCACCCGCTCGGGATCTTTCTGAAATGCATCCCAAATAATACGCCGGGACGATACATAAGCATGAACGAATCTTCTGACAGTATCCGGATGTTTTTCGATAAAATCACTCCTGAAACCGATTCCAGACAACATTGTTTCTCCCTTGGTCTCAAAATTTGATGTCCCTGGTATTTTACGGACACCACCATTGGCCGCAGTGAGGTCGAAGAAAATCCCTCCTGTTGTTGAAAATGCTATGGCATCCACCTGCCGAGTGCGCAGCATCTGTTCTTCTTTTTCTTCCGGCACAACTACCAGCTCGACCTGTGAAATTGAGAGTCCGTTCTTTTTGAGATATAACCTTATAACATAATCAGCTTCGGCACCGAGAACATTAACGGCTATTCTTTTACCGACAAGATCTTTTATCGTATGTACACTGCTATCTTCAAGAACGAGCAAGGGGCTCTGACCACACTCATTGTCCTGTCTGGAGACAGCAGTACCAATCAATGCCTTGATTTTGCCTCCACGAGCAACAATGTTTAGGAATGGAGGCCAGGCTGAACTTGAGCTTACATCAATATTATTGGCCAAAAGTGCTTGTAGGGCTGTGGTTCCTCCTGTACTCTGAATAGTTGTGACCGGTTCACGTTTTACACCCTCTTCAGCGAGAATGTCCCTGCCAGTCAGTTTTTCTGCAAGCTCCCACTGAGTCGGTATAGTGGTTTCAAGCTCTCGTACGGCCACGTTTTCAGTTTTTGGTGCAGCGGGCTTAAGAGCAAACCACCCGCCCACGGCAATAACGATGGCTATGAAACCTATTGAGAGTACCTTTACCTTGTTATTCATTTTTTTCTGTTAAAATGAGCGTTATCACTTAATGGCACTGCTAACATCGCGCTTCCAGGAGGTCATTTTCTTTTCGGCCCATACCAACAGATAATTAACTGTCAGACCAACAATAGCCAGCGTCAAAACTCCAGCATACATTTCAGGCACTAAAAAATTGAACTCAGCATTCTGGATAAAAAATCCAAGTCCGGATTTTGCCCCTATCATCTCTGCAGCTATAACAACCATCAGTGAAACATTCGCCCCCAACCTGGCACCGATAACTATTGAAGGAATACTTGCAGGAAGAATAACTTTTGTAAACAGTTCAAAATCCGAAACTCCCATCGACCTTGCAGCCTTTATATAAATGGGATCAACACTCTTAACTCCATTTATAGTGTTCATAAGAATCTGCCAGCTGGCAGCATAGAATATGATTGCTATCTTCGACGACTCACCAAGACCCAATAACAGGAGAAAGATCGGCAGGAGAGCAAAGAGAGAAACGTTCCTTAAACTCTGTACCAACAGATCGGTATATTTTTCAAACTGGACGAAATGACCCATTAAAAAACCAAAAGGCACAGCGATCAAAAGAGCCAGAGAAAATCCTGCCGCTGATCGTTGCAGACTGACCAAGGAGTGCGACAATAATTCCCCTGACAGGGTCAAGTCAATCAACGTTTTGAGAGTTGTTGAAAAGGGTGGCAGAAACAGTGGATTGATAATTCCCAGACGAGGAAGAGCCTCCCATACTGCAAAAAAAACAAGAACCAATGGAATACCAAACGACCAATGGTACAGCACTGCAAACAAAGGTTTTAACTGTTTTGTATACGAACTGATATCAATCGATCGGGATTTTAATCCGACCTCTGAAGGGACAAATAGTTCTTCGGACATAAGAATTCTCCTCTATTATTTGAATTTTGTGAACCCAGTTATTTTGAATTTACCGGCGCGTGCTTCCAGTCCTGTTGAGCTTTGTTGACTTCAGCCTTGAGTGCACCCCACACCTTATGCCGGTTAGCTGCAAATGCACTGCATGATCTTATATCTCCATGTCTTGGTCTTGGAAGATCAATCTCAATTATTTCTTTGATCTTGCCTGGACGGGCTGTAACCACAGCAACCCTGTCTGCAAGAAATACCGCCTCATCAATACTATGGGTGACAAAAATCACTGTGGTATCCGTACCCTCCCATATCCTGATCAGTTCATTCTGAAGAATTTCTCGGGTCTGTGCATCAAGAGCAGCAAAGGGCTCATCCATCAGCAATACTTCCGGTTTAGTAGCAAGCGCACGCGCTATAGCGACCCGTTGCTGCATTCCGCCGGAAAGCTGGTAAGGGTAGCGGTCTTCAAAATCAGAGAGTCCAAAAAGGGATAACAGCTCACGGGCAATTTTAACCCGCTCTTCTTTGACCACCCCTCGCGACTCAAGACCAAATTCAATATTCGACAGAGCAGTTCTCCAAGGGAACAATGCATATTGCTGAAAGACGTAGCCTGTCTTTTCACTTGGGGCATCTACCGGTTTATCGTCGAGATAGACAACCCCGCTCGTTGGAGTACTTAATCCGCCAACAATATCAAGAAATACAGATTTTCCACTGCCACTTGGACCTACCAATACCAGAAACTCACCTTTCTTTATATTCAGATCAAAACCTCCCAGGGCGTCAATCTCATTGGAGACGATTCCATTGTTCTTCACCTGCTGACCATGCTTGAGTTTGAATTTTTTTCGCACGTCTTTTGCAACTATTATGTCCATAACCTTACTTTTTCAATATTGATATATTCAAGACTCTCATCAGGTATTGGCATCAACCTGGACGTAAACCAACAGATTGTTTACTTTTTCTTATACAATGGATTGAACTCATTCGTATAAATATCAGAAGGCTTGATCTGGCCTGGTTTCAGCAATCCATCTTCAATAAATCGATCTATCCACCACTGAAGATCCTTATCTGTGATAAAGGGATGTTCAGGAGTCCAAATGTTTACCCGGAAATATTTAGACAAACGAGGGTTTCCGCCTTTTTGGATGCTGATGTCGGCATAAGCCTTTTTGACCCGTTCAGGATCTTGCTGGAACGCATCATAAATTATGCGACGTGAAACATCATAGGCGCGAATATACCTTCTGACTGCTTCAGGGTGCTGCTCGATGAAATCACTCCTGAAACCTATAGCAGCGGCTACGGCTTCGCCCTTCGTATCGAAATTTGTCGTGCCAGGTATTTGACGCACCCCGCCATTTTCAACTGCCATGTCAAAATATATCCCGCCACCTGTTGCAAATGCTATTGCATCTACCTGATGGCTGCGCAGCATCTGTTCCTGTTTTTCCATTGGCACGACTACCAACTCTACCTGCGAAATTGAAAGTCCATTCTTTTTCAAGTAGAGCCGAGTAACATAATCGGCTTCTGCGCCCAGTACATTAACAGCAATTCTTTTTCCTGGAAGATCCTTGATTGAATGAATAGTGCTTTCATTAAGAACCAACAGACCCCCACCATTGGTCTGGTTCTCTCTGGTAGATACAGCAGTACCAAGCAGTGCCTTGATTTTGCCGCCACGGGCAATGATGTTTATAAAAGGAGGCCATGCTGAAGAGCTGCTAACATCGATGTTACCGGCAAGAAGTGCCTGAAGCACAACAGTACCGCCACTACTCGGAATACTATGAACAGGTTCGAGTTTTACACCCTCTTCTGCAAGAATATCCCTTCCTGTTAACTTTTTAGCGAGTTCCCACTGTGATGGAGCAGTTGTATCTATCTCCCGAATAACAACACTCTCACTCTTTGAGATACTCTTTCTAAAAGAATACACTCCAGTTACAGCAATAGCTATAGCGATGAGAACAATAGAGAGTACCTTTGCCTTGTTATTCATTTTATTTTGAATCTTTTACGAGGTTGTTTATCAGTGAATTATATAATGCACTGCTCTTAATGAACAGGCAGCCGAATTACAACAAAATCAGATGGCGTAGGCAAATGGATATTCTGAGCCAAGATGGAACTCATTCAAGATCTCTGCCTTTATCTGCATAAATTCAGAACTTGCCCGATCGCGAGGTCTTGAAGAGGGTATGTTGATTATTTTATTGATAATACCTGGACGAGAGGACATGATGATGATTTTATCACTCAGATATATGGCTTCATCAACATCATGAGTAACCATGATCATGGTAATTTTTTCAAACTCCCATAATCTCTCAAGTTCTTTTTGCATATACATTCTGGTGAGAGCATCCAAAGCTCCAAGAGGTTCATCCAGAAGAAGGATTTCAGGCTTATTGGCCAATGCTCTTGCAATAGCAACCCGCTGAGCCATTCCTCCTGAAAGCTGAGCAGGGTAAGCGCCCTCAAATCCGCTCAGACCAACCAGCTTCAAATGTTCGTCAACAAGAAGTTTCTTTGTCTTCCGGTTGAGCTTGTCGAGACCGAAAGCAACATTCTCCCCAACCGTAAGCCATGGAAGAAGACGGTGATCCTGAAAAACTATTCCTCTGTTCGATCCCGGGCCTTCTATCTTCTCCCCATCAATCAATGCATCACCCTCATAACTGGTCTCAAGACCGAGCATAATCCGCAACAGTGTTGTTTTACCGCAACCACTGGAACCGAGAATTGATACAAAGGCCCCTGCAGGGAAGGTTATATTAATATTTTTCAGGATCTGCAATGGATTGTTGTCGACTACATAACTTTTGCTGAGATTCCTGATTTCAAGAGTACCTTTTGCGACTGACATGTTCTTATCCTTGAATTTTAAGTTTCTTTACGAATGATTTTTCCTCGATCGAGAGCTTTTGCTAATTGCTCAACTATCGTCGTCATAAAAAATCCAAGCGCCCCAACTGTTATTATCCCAACGATAACCAAGGCCATATTAAATTTATCGCGGCCCAACTGAATCCGGGTACCGATACCAAAATATGTCTGTATGAAAAGTTCTGCGGCCATTAACATAGCCCACGACATTCCAAGGGCGAGGGTAATCCCTGTTGTAATTGAAGGCAATGCTGCGGGTATGACAATTCGTCTAATAAGCTTTAATCCTTTATATCCATAGACTGAAGAGAGCTCAAAGTACTCTTTAGGCACATTTCGTATTCCGGCAAACGTATTCAGCGTGACCGGATAAAAGGCTGCCACAGTAATAATAATGATGCGAGGCAGCTCTGTAACTCCGAACCACATAATAATCAGAGGGATAAATCCTATGATGGGCACTTGCCGAATGACATTAAAAAATGGACCGAAAATTTTTTCCGCCGTTCTCGACAATCCCATGAGTAACCCAAACGAAAATCCACTCACTGTACCAATAAGAAATCCAATCAATACCCGTTTTAAACTTGCAGCTATATGGAGGGCATACTCTTTTTCTACAAAATTGGTCACAAATGTTTTAATAATCTGGTTGGGAGAGGGAAGAATAAATGACGCTACATAACCAGATGAGGCTACATATTGCCATACAATGACCAGAAGAAGGGGAACAATACTACTCCCAAGAAATGCTTTTGTTTTGTTGCTGATAGTCATCAGGCTGCTCCTCCATCAAAAGAGACTCGGCCTCGCAATACAAACTGTTCGAATTTTTTCAGAAGAGTATTTATTATTAACCCCAACGTTCCAATGACTACCAGTCCAGCCATGACAACATCGATCTGAAACATCTGACGACCCATAATCATCAAGAAACCTACACCTGATTCTGTTCCAAAAAGCTCGGCTCCGACCAAAAACATCCAGGACAACCCTATACTGAGACGAATGCCGGTAATGATCGAAGGTAAAGCGCTGGGTATAATAACTTTTGACAGGTAACGAATACTTTTGTAATCAAAAACCCGGGCAAGCTCATGATATTTTTCCGGAACACCGCTCACCCCTTGATAGGTATTAAAAATCATGGGGTAAAATGCTCCTATGGCAATGAAAAATATTCTCGCAAACTCATCTATACCAAAGAGCAGTATTATCATAGGCATCCATGCTAATTCAGGCACCTGCTGGAGTACCTTTACCAATGGACCTAACGCTCTGTTTATAACTGGTGACAGCCCCATACCAACTCCAAGAATAAATCCGGCTGATCCACCAAGAAGAAATCCTAAAAAAACCCGATTCAGACTTACCTGAATATTAGAAATGAGATCGCCGGATCGGAAAAGTTCTATTATGGTATTCCACAAAGTTAATGGCGGCACTAAAAGAAGTTCTGAAAACAGGTGTTGCGATACAGCTCCCTGCCATAATGCAAGAACAAAAAGAGGCACTATCAATCCAAGAAGTCTATCTTTAACGTTGAATCGTTGTAAAAATTTTAAGCTCATAACTTTATACCTTGAAATAACGCGATTTCCAGTTCCAGATTATGGTTGCTATCGCGAATATAGAAAGAGAATTATGCTGATTTGTCCGGTAACTACTACCGCTGAAAAGAGGCTTATATCAAAAAGATATTAACCTCTCTTTCAGCGCCGATAGTCTAATACCTGGATTACATTTTATTTGGCCCAATAATTTTCAAGACCAAGTTCTTTCAAAGCTGCCTGTTCGTAACTTTTGTCAATCCATTGATCAACATCAAATTTTTTTCTGATCAATTTATTGTGTTCAGAAAAATCAACTAAATCCTTGTAATGAACAGTATTGCCTTGAGTTAGCAGTGGATTGTGCCTAACTTTCAAGGGAAGCAATGCGTATTCAGATTTCAGATATTTGTATTTAGCACCGGTGTTTACAAGTATCTTGAGCAACACTTCTCTATTCTTTTCATCAGAAGCGAAGCGGTTAGCCTGGAGATAGACCTTTACAACCCTCTTTACGATATCTGGATACTTCTTTGCAAAGTCCTCCTGAACCACAAGACCGGTAGTTGCACGAGTTGATAGCGGCAGTTGGTTTGTATCGCCAATTACTTCTCCAACACCGAGATCAACAACGGGCCTATCAGCACCAATTCCTATTGCATCAATACTCTTTGCAATAAGGGCCGCCTGGGCATCTGTAGTATTCAGATTTACAGTTCTAACATCTTTTTCCGTCAAACCATTAGCCAGAAGCAATTTAATAAAGGGCGGCTGAAGATTGGTTCCTTTAAAAATTCCAAACGATCTTCCTTTAAGATCTTTTACACCCTTGATATGCAAATCCGTACGACCAATGATATATGTATTTGCCCCTACATCGGTAGCTAGTATAAATTTTGTTTTCAATCCACCAGCTTTTCCTGTTACTATTGGAAAATCACCATAATTAGCAAAGTCGGCTAGTCCAGCAGCTAAAGCTTCATTTACTCCAGGTCCTGCTGTTACAAAATTGCTTACTTCTATCTTTATACCATCTTTTGCAAACTCTTTTTCCAATAACTGCTGATCGACAATTATGTTATTAACTAATGCAGATGGTTTACCCAATACAATAGTGCTGCCTGGAAAGGCAAACCTGATCACTTTTGGCTTTTCCGCCGCCTGCGCAGTGAACCCCATAAAAAGCACTGCAACAAGTGGTAAAGCTTTTATCCAATTTTTCATGTTATTATCTCCTTTCAATTATTAATTTCTATTAAAATCCAAACTGGAACTGCGCAATAAACTGACTCTGTTTTACATTTGTGTTTTTTAAATTACTCACATTATAATTCAGCTGAAGTTTAGTTGTTTGCGCAAAGAAAAAGTTAAATCCATAGGTCAATACACTGGATTCATTGTTTGCGACTGAGGTGTCAGGATCGAAGTAGTCATAGCGAATAAAGGGCTGATAGGTCTTAGGCCACCAATCATCAAGACGGGACTGGTTACGCACCTGGTTCAGAAACTGCTCACCCCACTCATAAAAAAGAGTTGCCGTATATGCCTTACTCTTAATTGTAGACTTCACTGCATTGGCAATCGTTGTTCCGGAGATAACACGATCATCATCACCTACGGCATATTCAGCTGTAAACCCAAATGGAGATGCTACATAGGCAATATCTGCGCCATAGCGATTTCTTGTTCCCTTGCCACTTCCTCCCGTAATGAGAGTACCGTTGCTCTGAGCAAGATCTTTTTCACCACTGTAAAATGAACTACCAATAGACAATCCTCTAAAATCCGAGTTATAGTCTACGGGTGCATTCAGAACAATCCTGCCTACAACATCCTTTGATTTATTGGTTTCAGCCGTATTCCAGTTTGAGCCGTTAAAAATCCCGAGTTGATATTGAATCAGTGGAACGCGATAGGTGTAAGCGAGATCTACAAAAGGAAAGAGATCCCCTTTCAACTGCACTCCCAAATCCCTTTGCGCCAGATTCCAACCATTAGCACCGGCAAATATGGCATAGACTGCAGCCGGCTTTTTATCTTCACCTACCTGAGGTTCAAGGCCAAATGGTATAGCTTGTTGACCAAATGTTATGTTGAAGTTCGGTTTTTCTATATCAAGGGACGGAAAAATAGCGTACTGCAAATAGGCATCATAGGGCTGAAAGGTATTAGTCGCCGCAGTACTTATAAGCGAGAGAGCATAGGTTAAATTTCGACCCTCTTCATAATCTTTCTTGAGGGCTCCGCTGAAAGAAAGAATTGCTGCATTTACCGTAAAACCATTTGGAGATGTCGGTTGGTTCGTTGACGTCACAGCAGTATAACGATTCTGCAGGGTACCACCGATCGTGAGTGATCGTGCTGTATTTGCAATATTTCTGTCAAGCTGACGGGTCAACTGGTCCCGGAGAACTGCCACATCAGAAGTAAGCCCCTGAAGGTCTCTTTTTGTTGCAGCCTGGCTATCTTCATCGACTTCGGCTGTGCCTGCATTTTCCTGTACGACACTTTCAGTTTTTTCTGGCTTTACCGAGGGCTCAGGAATTTGCTTCCTGGCAGCCTGAAGATCGGCATTACTTATCAAAAGGCCTCCAAGAAGAAGCAGCGTCAACTTTGCTTTACTTATTCTATTTGTCATTAGATCTTTTTTTATTGTGAATTTGATTTCGGTATTCTTATACAAGAGTTCCGTATTTAACAAATACTATTTTATAGCTATATTTTCTTTTGTAATTCCAAGCAGGGCTACATCGAACAATATGATGTGATTTTACAAGCATACTTATATTTTTTTAGTGATATGATTTAAATATTCAGTAAAAAGAAAAAGCCAATTCTCTACGTGCAAGAATCGGCTTCCCTATCAACTTGAATAATACATCAAGCTCTATATCGGGATAAAACCTTTCTTATCGTAATATTCCAAACAACAACAACAAAAGATCTTTGACATAGCTCTTTTTTTATAATTTTATATTGAATTACTTAAACGTGATTAACTCAATATTCTTTAAAATCATTACCCAGCCCAAGAAGAGATTTACTCTGTTTTATATCTTTTAAGATGAGCAATCAGGAGTGATTTTGAAATCCCGTTTAAACGGCATATTGCATACCATAAATGAGTTATTACTAAATAAAATTTACTTGTCGACATTATTCAGGCTCGCACCTATTAATAAAGCTTTTCCAAGAAGCGCACCCACGCTATGGTAGCCCTTTTGAGATGTATCATAAACAAGTGGCTTGATTTTCATAATATCGAGGTGCCCATCTTTTGTAAAAAAGATGGGCATCGGCCTTAACATCAATAATTTCACCAATAAACTGAGTATGCACCCCAATCTCATGAATCTGAAACAGACGGCACTCGAGTACAACTGGAAACTCAGCAGCATAAGGAGCATCGACCAGTTCACTTTTGACATGAGTCAGTCCGCTATCAGAAAACTTATCCACATCACGACCCGAGACAATCCCAACATAATCTGCTGTTTCAATGATCTTTTCACTGGCTATTCCTACCGTACAACCCTGGCGTGCAATGATTCTGGCATAGGAGTACCTGGACTTCCGCAGTGATATTGTAACACATGGAGGTTGTGAAGAGCAGATGCCTCCCAAGGCAGCATTCATCACATTAGGCTTGCCAAAGGAGTCGTAGGAGCCAACCATCAGAACCGGTGCCGGAAAGAGAATCATCTGAAATCAACTGCCCATCCGTTATGAAAGCATTTCAACGAACGCTCGAACTCTGGTCAGCAACTGTCCTGACGGCGGCCCAACCTGAAAACTACCTTCCAGACTGATTGAAGGTATCCCCAGTTTGTGGAAATGATCCCGCTGGATTTCCTGATGAACTCCGGCAAAGGAGCAGCCGACATAGGAGTAAAAGAGGATTCCCTTTGCACCATATTCTTCAATCAGCTCCTCAATGGGTTTGAGACGGTGAACCGGCGAGCCTCCATACCCTTCCGGTCCGCCAAGCATGTTCAAAGCAATTGATTCCAGGGGGGTTCGGGCATTGACCCAGTCATGCCGCCATACGTTAGGAGTGCTCCAGGCAAGGATGGCACCACCGCAGTCATCTACGGTCTTGTATACGCCAAATTCCTGACCGCGCCCTCCAACCCAGGCAAGGGGAATAACCTTTCCACGCGCTGCCTGGATATAGTCTGCCACCCTTAGTTCGCTTAGCAGCAGATCGACGACTGCCTCATATTCCTCCGGCTTTCCGAAATAGTGGCCACTGCCCATCAGCAGGAACATAGTGGCTAAGCTCCTGATATAAAGGGGGTTATTCTTTCGCAGATCGAGGATTTTCCGTACCTTTCCAAGAATTCGGTTTATGCGCTCGATCTCGTAAGCTACGCGTGCCTGATCTACCGGTTTGCCGGTAAGCCGGATTGCAAGATCTTCAAACTCCTCGGCCAAAAAACGAACATGCTCAGCAAGTCGTTCAGGATCGTTGTTGCGAGGTCGATTGACAGTTTCAATGCGATGTACCGTAAAGCCTTCGTCAGCAATCAGCTCCCAACCAAGATTAAGTGGTTCGCAAGACCTGTTGAACACTATAATCTCTTTTACAGGGTGATTACGACGCAGATACCATTCACCCAGCACCGATGCAACCATTGAGCAGGTTTCTTTGGGCAGTTGAAAATAGTCCTCGGCTATCATCATAGCATCGTTTGAACCAAGCCGACCGAGCTCTGTCAAAGAGATCGGCACAATATCCAGCGCATACATCAGCGGCGAATCCCATATTCCCATTACCCATGCTGAGCGTCCACCATTTATTGCATGCTTTTCGGCATCCTCGACATAGCTCAGTGCCAAATCATAGAGTTTGCCAACAGCTGGTGAGTAACTGTGCTCCTGTTTGCTTGCATTGATATACTCAAGCTGGTTCTGAAGCTCCTGTCGAGTCGCAATTTTCGGTGCAGAGAAGATGGATTGACCTAACGCAATGGGCTTAATTTCTGTAGTCAGCAACATTTAAAATCTCCTTTTTTTCGTTCAAAACTTCTATAAACGCTTCAAGTCGGGTTGTGATCTGGCCTATATCGCCCTGGGAATAATCTGTAGCCAACTCCAGCACCGGAATATCCAAATCCTGAAAGCGTCGGATAAATCTGTTTTTGGTCATGCCAAAGCATGGGCAAAACTTTAGATAGGTGTAGATCACCCCATGAACGCGATATTCAGTGGCCAGCTCAACTGAGAAATCGAGCAGTTTGTCCAGTGGTGTCTGTCGAGCGCAAGGAGCCTGGTCGAGATAGGCATTTGCAAGTGCCTGCCATGGATCAATTTTTTCATCAGTGTCGTGGTAGAAGGGGCGGAGTCCGGAGCAGTGATCTTCAACAACAATTCGCGCACCGATTTTGTCTTCAATCAGATCCAGAATACGCCTGTCGCCCTCAGCCACAATGCCACCTGACATCATGAGACGCAATGGCGCCGATCCTGTTTTCGGTGTACTCGCAAGCCTCAGGTAGACATCTTCAAGCAATATCAGCTGTTCTTCCGGCTGCAGATAGTAAAAGGCTTTGGTGATTTCGAGAAAATCGCGTCCAGTCAGCGGCGGATTGTCGCGCTTTCGGAGTGCAGAGATTTCACGGATCAGACTGCGGATCCGGTTGAAGAGCTGAATCTGCTCGGATAACTCGTCGTCTCCTACCAGTTTGCCGGTGAGCTTTGCAAGATCCTTACGGAAATTGAGGATTTCCTGACGGAAGAATTTACGGCCCGCTTCACGGCCGCCATCACGCGGAACAACATAGCCTATTGAAGGTTGAAAAAAGTTATCGATAGCCTCTGCTGTTGCTTTCATCGAGTCACAGGTATAGAAGGTCACGACCTGGTCGAGGCCTGTATAGAGAGGGTCCTTTTCGGCAAAGTGACCCAATAGACTTTTTGTAAAATCGCAGAAGACGCTTTTGGTAATCAGTTCACCTCGGGATACGACTTCCGGTTCTCCGCATTTCAAGAGGCGTGTATGCGCAGCTCCTGAAGCTGCAATCAGTTCAATAGGCGTGTATGTACAGAGATATCCGACTTTCTTAACATCTGAGCGTTCTATGAATGCGTTTTCGGCTTCTTTGGTGCGCTCGATAATGTCGTGTATGTCTGCTTTGAGAGTAGCGACATTTTCATCGGAAACAGTGCGCTGTTCGGCATAGAAACGCTGGGCATAGACAGCAGCACCAAGCGCGCCAGCATAGACAGGATCAAGCTTGAAGGCTTTGATAGGCAGACCTATCAGGTCTTCAAGAGCTTTTTTCATGCCGATGTTATTCGAGACACCACCGGTAAAAACAAGATCGCCTTCAAGGGGAATCTTGCTGACAAGATTTTTGACCCGCCTCGCCGAGGCATAGTGCAGGCCTGCTGCAATCGCTTCACGGGTTTCACCGCGTGCACGATGAGAGATGATTTCGGATTCGGCAAACACCACACACTGGCTGCTGATCTGAGGTTGTGACTCGGCACGTAGTGACGCTGGACCAAGTTCAGCAATCGTGTATTCGAGCAGGCTTGCAGCTTTTTCAAGAAAGCGTCCGGTACCCGCAGCGCACTTGTCGTTCATGATGAACTTGGTAACCTTGCCGGTTTTGGGATCAACCTGGATCGCTTTCGAATCCTGCCCGCCGATATCGATGATTGTTCGGGTGTCTTTATTCAGGTAATGCGCACCCATGGCATGGCAGGAAATTTCGGTAACAATTTCTCGTGGAATCTGCACAAACTCCAGCGCAATCCGCCCATAACCTGTACCAACGATAAAACGAATTTGTTCACGGGTGATACCGGCGACCTCAACGAGTTCGTCGAGCAATTCATCAGCAGTTACCTGCATGTTGACACCGGTCGGCACCTGCGCAACAAAAAGTTCGTCTCCATGCAACAGCACAGCCTTGGCTCCGCGTGAGCCGATGTCTACACCAAGCACGCTGTTTTTACTTATTTTACTGACCAGTCGTGAATCAATGACTTCGGAGAGTTTCATGCAACCTCCCTTTCGGTTGAGGCTCGCACACCTTCGTAATAACGCTGGGCAAACACTGCCGCACCCAGGGCACCAGCGTAAACCATATCGAGTTTGGTCGTCTTGAAAGGATGGCCGATCAATTCTTCCAGGGCACGCTTCATCCCCTGATTGTTGGAAACTCCGCCGGAGAAGACAAGCTCGGGTTCCAGTCCCAGACGGTTGACAAGATTTCGTACTCGACGGGCGGAAGCAAAATGAATGGCAGCTGCGATATCTTCGCGTCGTTCACCCTTCACTTTGAGCGAAATTATTTCGGACTCAGCAAATACAACACACTGACTGCTGACTTCGAGAGTTTTCTCTGCGAGCAATGCTTTTTCGCCAAGTTCTTCGAGCTTGTAATCCAGTAACTCTGCAACCTTTTCAAGGAAGCGCCCTGTACCGGCGGCACATTTGTCGTTCATTACAAATTCAACGACCCGACCGTTGTCCGGATCAACTTTGATGGCTATAACGCGACAAACAGTTTCAGAAAAACTTACACGCAGTTTCGGAAATTTGAGTACCAATAAAGAGCCCTTAAAAGCGACGTAATTTACACCCTGTTTAACAGTGTGTAAACGGCCGTTCAATGACCCATAAAATACGGATTATTATGCTGGGTTGGTCAGCACAAATTCAGCGTCAGCGACATAGCTAACCCTTGTTGTTCCATCATGGTTAGTGCGCTCAACTGCTTGATGGTTGCTGTACACATACCAACCTCCTTCAGTGGGCGCGGATAATATGATGCTGTCCATCTCTGCCTGCCTCTTCTGGATACTTGCCATTATTCTATCATTTATGTTAAGGTGTAATACCTATTAATCTTTTTGATGGTCGAGAAAAACGGAATCTCCTTTTGATATTTCTCCATCTGGTCAATAATAACATCTGATCCGGTGAAGACAACCCTCTTCTGGTCATTGACTTTGATTTGAAGAGTCAAACATTTTCCAGATGCATTCTTATCGAACTTACTCCCCTTGACCCTGCACCCGATGACTTCTATCTCCTGATTCAGTACATCATCAATTCGTATCTTATCTCCATCGAGAATATTTATATCATCAGCAAAATCAGAGAATTTTTTCATATCACTGGTTTTTTTATCCCAGAGTTCAAGCAGGTTACCTTTGCAATCATCTTGATCTGATCTGTAATGTATTTTTTATGCAGTCCATGGCAATCAGCATACTTCATCCAGCCCGTATAGCTCATAAGACCATTGATTATCTGTGATGTAGTCATCTCCTGCCAGTCCTTTTTAATCTTCTTTACCTTCTTTCGGTATCCGTCTGCAATAGTGCGTCTTAAGAGCGTATGTGTCCTGAAGAACCGAAACCCTACTACATCTACACCTCTTACAGCAACAGGGAAAACTTGCCAATCTCCTTTCACTTCAAGCTTCAAGTTCTGATCCAGATAAAACGAGATCTCGTTTTTCAACTGATGCAAACCTTCCTTGCCCTCTCAAAAAAACACCAGGTCATCGCAGTACCTGAAATAGTGCTTCACCTTCTTCACCTCCTTTATCCAGTGGTCAAACTCTGAAAGATAAAGATTGCCGAATATCTGGCTGAGATAATTCCCAATCGGCAAGCCCTTTGTTGAGTCAATGATTTCATCAAGCAAGGCGAGCAAACGAACATCCTTGATCTTCTTCCTGACAATACGCTTCATTATCTCATTGTCCACGGACGGATAAAACTTTCTAACATCAAGCTTCAAGCAATACCGAGTTCCAGGGACATCTTCTTGCAGTGCTTTTTTTATTCGAGCTGATGCAAGATGAACTCCTCTGCCCGGTAACGATTGATAGGTATCACGAATCAACGACTTCACCCATATCCCTTCAACAACATTCATAATGGCATGATGAACAATCCTGTCCGGGTAATACGGGAGCTTGCATATTTCCCGCATCTTTCTTCCTTCCATTCTTGACTGAATCTCATACTCACTTGTCTTGTACCGCCCTTCCCTCATCTGCTTTTGAAGAGCCTTCAAATACTTTTCCGGATTTCCGTTGATTTTCTTTACTTCGATGTAATGGCTCTTTCCTCTCCTTGCTCTTTCGTGCGCATGGAACAGATTATCATAGTCCGTTACTTGGTCAAAGAGGTTACCGAATCGTTTCACTTTTCTCTGCTTAGTTAGTCTCATAGCTTTCGTCTTCCCTACCAGCAACTTGAGACAATTATATATTTCGCCCAGAGGCGTGGATGTGGTTCATCAAGAACAATTTTCTGTTTGTGCAAAGAACTTTACAGTGGCGTGCCCTGATATTGTCATTGGCATTCGAAGACGTGTTATTCGCATTCAGATAGAAGAGACTGTCATTCGACCTGTTATTCGCATTACCGCCCACATACGGAGCAACTCATCAAGGCAATGCACCACACCCATTAAATTTTTTCCCTCCGAATTTCGATTAGAAGCAGAGGCGCGCCCCGAAATCGCCACCGGCATACAAAGACGCGTTATACGTACCCAGACCGAAGAGACCGGCACCCGACCCGCTACCCGCACTACCGCCCACAGCCGGAGCAACATAGCCGGGGCTATACCAGAAGTAGTCGCAAATATCTACCGATGAGTTTCCAGTACCTCCAAAAGTAGCTGGCAGCATCGCTACATTTTGCTGTAAAGTAGCCTGCCACCCGTTTGCTGTAGGAGTTCCACTTCCATAAGCGCTGTAATTCACCGTGGTATCATCAGCAAAGTTTGCTGGAGTAGAGCAGATGTAGTTTGCTCCACTGTTGATATTCCATCCATCGATAAACTCGAATAAGCCACCGAAGATGTCCTCGATGCCCATCAGATTGACATAATCACCAGAGTTCCCTCCAGAAGTAGATCGTCCAATCGCGTTGATTGTCAATACTTTTCCAGTTGCTGAAATATCCGTTGCAAACGACCAGGCTGAAAACATTGAGTTTCCTTGACCGAGCACTGTTTGGGAATCGAAATCACCATACTTTGTGATATAAAGCATCTTCGCCAGTGCATACAGCCAAAAGTCCATAATCGACCATCCGGCACCAACCCTTGCTGCTGCACCACGGAATTTCGCCCTTGTCAGATTTGATGCCGGTTTTTTCCCGACAATGGATCCAATTTTGTCCGCGGCGTTATCCCATCCTGAGAGCACTCCATCGCCATCGACGTAAGCTGCCGCACTGACATCGTACCAAGACGCAGGATAAATACCGATGTACCGATACGGAACAATGACTCCTGACTTTATAAATGCAGGGAAAATCTGGCTTCCGGCAAACGGTAGTAGAGAGACTTGATACTTATGTTTTGTGCCGCTGAATGAATAGGAGTACTGGAATTGTGGGATCTGTAGCATGGCGTGGCCAGATGCGCCCGTCAAAACAGATGCCCCTCCTGCAGCCAACAAATTATAATTGGTTGGATTTAGTGGCGTAGGAGATAATTCGCTTCCAGGGACCAAGAGTACCGGGTTACAAGCTGCATGTAAGTCAAAGATTGCCATATTTTTATGCTTAGATTATTGTATAAGAGTCGTTTGATTGATCCCAGATGACGCCTTTTGTTGTGACTATGGTTGCCACATTTCCCACGGACGTTACATCGCCTGACAAGTTTGCATTTGTCTCAACATTAAGTGCAGTAAGTGCTTTTTTCGCTATAACTGCGATAGCATTTATACCACTCAAGACTTGGTAGGAATCATTTGACTGATCCCAAACAACGCCATTGAGACTGGATGAAATTGTCTCGATATTCGACGAAATCGGAGTCCAATTATCCGAATCATAATAAGGGTCAATAATCCCAGCTCCAGGCGATACACGTCTATACGATTGCTGTGATATTGGGGAATACCTGACCTGTCCGGCATTGTCCCACGTTCCTGAAACCCATATTGTTACCCCTGAAGCAGCTATAGCAGCAGCTGCAGCCGCCTGGGCAATATTTGCAGCCAATACAGTGTTTACTTCCTTCTGATTGACATTCTCTTCTAACGTCGTCATCTCAGGGCAGGCAATGGCAAGTGCAGCACTAAACGCATCAGCTTTTACTGGGAATACATCCGGGCCATCTGTTTTGCGGTTCAAAACAGGGATTGTTACCGTAATTGGCATTTTATATCAATGATTTCACTGTTAAGTTGCAGGTGGAAAAAGTGTCGTACTGAATAACAACAGTAAAATCACCGAACCACCCATACGCAGACATATATTCACGCCCGACTTTATCGGTGCCGATCCAAACACAAGGCGTTGCTGTCAACCCTTTAAGAGATTGCCGAAATGACGCCAGCAAAGAATCATCAATCTGCAATAGGCAATTCAGCTCATCCGAATTACCTCTTCGAACAAACGTTACCGTCCCGTATGTATCGATATCCTTCGTGCTATAATCAATTATCGAAAACCCTGACCCTCGCTTAAGACCTCCAATTTCTCTCGATCTCCCTACAGCACAAACACCACATGACACAGTACTTAATCCGCTCAGCGTAACGGTGATTGTTGGAGACAAATATGGAGGGAGCCCAGTTATCAAGAGATTATCCTTCAACTGGAAAGGCTCAAAAAGATAGGTATAGAGATCAGTTATCACTGATCCATCCATATCGTAAGTCTGATCAAATACAGTTTCCCCTCCGTAAATCATCGATACTTGAACTGTTGAGGCTAATACATTGATCAAAGAGATCGCATTAACAAAACCAACTGGTTTCAAGACAACAGTGCCCGATGAAGAAAACGATGTCGCCGTACTGACCTTATTGTCAAACATAGCCCATCTATTTGTCGGCCCAAGATCCTCCCAGTTCGGGACAGTCCCTGTACAATCATTTTCCGGAGGTATGGAACTGGCGCCAGAAACAACACGCTCATAGATTCTATGAGTAGTCGTTCTTATCCTTCGATCACCAGCAATATAAGTCCCCGCAGTCCAGGCCGGGTAATCTGTTTCCGGAGCGGAGGAACTCAACAGCACAGAATCATCGACTAGTATTGGCCTCACCACCTTCATCCTAAAGTACCTCCACTCTGAAACTCCTGCTGCAAGATTTTCACTAGTCTTGAGGTATTAAGCGCTATTGCAGCATCACCAGCTTGCATCTCCAATCGTAACCCCTCAATCGCTTTTGAAATCCTATTATTTGAAGCAACCAATGCGGAAATATCAATTAAACTTTGCGTTTGCTGATGGTTATAAATTCTTGCTGCAGATGATCCAGTATTAACAAGTTCGGAACCTTTCTCGCCCACCATCATCCACCCGCCATCATGGTATCCTCCCTGCGAAAATCCTCGAACCGCTCTTATCCTCGCATACTCAGCTGAGTCAACAAACTGATCTTTTATTGACGCGAGTGTAGCACCGCTACTTGTCCACCACGCTACCTCTGCCGCCGTTGGCGTTCTCATTAAGATACTTTCGTAGAGAGACGTAACTGTTGTATGGGCGTTCATAAATTCTGCGCTCCCTAAAAACTGCTTCACTGTCTGCGTTATACCAGCCGTGGCAGTTCCCAATGCAGCACTGTTATCAGATATCGATTTTGTATAATAGGTGTCCTCTGCAGTACTTGCTGCGCGGCCCAAAAATAAAGAATACATCTTTTGTGCTGTATCCTGAGAATAAGTCCCAGATGTCCCGTACGCTGGAAGCGATTGTGCTGTAGCATATTGCGCTGAATACTGCTGAGATGTCATCCCGAGCGAATTAAACAGTGTTCCTACATCCGAGACTGACCAGGTAGATTTTCCCTGCCAGTCCATGGCGTTCAGCTGAGCTGCCTTGTTAGTTTTGAATGACGTATCTTTTGCCGCTTCAGCTTGTGCTGCTGTCGCTGCAGTTGATGCAGCTAATGCAGCAGCGGCGTCTGCTCTTGCCTTGTCTGCGGCAGCTTGCGCTGCAGTTTGTGCCGCGGCAGATGACGCTGCCGCAGCTGATGCGGTTGCTACGGCTGCTGTTGCGGTTGTTAATGATGCTATCGCCGCCGCAACCGCGTTCGAGTTTGCCGCTATCTGTGCATTTGTTGCTGCATTTGATGCCGCAGCATCGGACGCTACTCTCGCGATCGCCGCAGTCGTTGCCGCCGCGCTTGCTTGCTGAGAGGTTAACTGAGCCGCAGAATAGTTTCCGAGTGCCACTTGGACACCGCTTACTGCGGTTGATACAGCAAGCACACTGGTATTGACTCCATAGGTAGCATTAACCTGCTGAACAGCAACATTATACGTCGCATCAAGAGACTGCGTATCAACAGTATAGGTATCCTTTAATACCGTAAGCTGCTGGTCAAGCACAGAGAGTTGCTTTTGCGCATCAGTCAACTGATAATCCGTATAGGTACTTAAGGCTTGTACCTGAGCAACTGTCTTATAATAATCCCTTGCATAATCCGTAAAGGATCCAAACTGTGCCTGAGAATCGACCTTAAGCGCAGTTATGAGCGTCGAAAGTGTTGATGAGTCCGGAAGTACACCCTGCTTCGCCTTGGAAATCATCGACGCCAAGTCCGCCTGAGCCGTACTCCGAAGGGTTGCAGAAGTCGACGCATTCCCGGAAATAATAAACTCTTTCAGGGCGGAGTGCAATGAATCGCTGATCGATGATATCGAACTGACTAACGAATCCTGTGCTGTAACCTGCGCATCCAATGCCGCCTTTTGAGCATCATAAATCGCAGTCAAAGCATCTTTCTCAGCTGTAATACTATCCTGTAAAGCCGAAAGCGCATCGGTGACCGCGGTCTTGGCATTCGTCAAACCAGTAGCTGCCGCTGTTGCCGCATCCTGGATAGCATTATAAGCCGCCGTCTCAGCTGCCGTTTGCAAAGAAGCAACATAATCACTTTGCGTTGTGAGGGCTGAGGTAAGCGTTGTCTGAGCTGAGGCCAACGTTGTCTGAGCGTTAGTCAGTGCCGTAGCATCCGTCGATGCTTGTGTCGCTGCTGCCGTTGCGGCAGTATTGGCATCAGTGATATCCCAGATCGACTGCTGAAGAGCCTGGTTTGTCTCATCCAATGCAGCAAGATCAGATGCCCGTATTGTCGCTGTATCTCCAATCAGGTTATAATAAGAGTTCAACAAGGTTGACCGTTCCGATACTATTTCAGCAGCAGTTTTCGTCGCCGCAGTTCCGAGATCAGTTGTCGCTGTGGTCAAACTGCTTGTCGCAGATGCTGTTGCAGTCGCTGTATCAGCCTGTACTTGCTGTGCTGATGTCAAAACTCCAGTTGCCTTAAACAGGTCAAAGGTTGAATTTATGAGCGGAGTAACCGAGCTCAGCGCTGAATCGTACACAGATTTCAGCCCTGTCAAATCATCAGCAGTAAGCGCAATCCCGGACCTCATTTTTGTCACTACAGTTTCCAGCATCGGCTGGATCATATCCATCACAGGCTGGATCAGCATATTGCTGATCGTCATCTGCTGAATAGCTGAAACAGTTTCATCTTTAATCTTTGTTGCTGCAGCTGTTCCAGCATCAGCAAAACCCGTGTAAGAATTAAAGGAAGCAACAATGTCATTTCCTACCGTATTGGCAGATATGCCGGTGATCGAAGCAATCAAGTCATTCATCCTCGCTTGCTCGATATCGGCACTGGCGCCCATGGTGGCGATCAAGGCGTCCCACTTATAATTGATCTTCGAAATGGTATCGTAAATCGTTGGGCTTGCTATTGCTTTTATAGCTGTTTCTATCTGCTGTAACCCCTGCAAATAAGACACCAGATTTTGTCCTTTAAGACCACTCCAATCATTATCAAATAGGCTTGTTTGTGACCCACCTGTTAAAGCTGTCGGTAGTCCAAGCGAAGATACCCCTGGCGTTCCTGTGCGCAAATCATTAAGTTTCGCGTCTGAATACCCCGCTATCGCCATAATCCGCATAGCGACCGTGCTCCCAGCCGCCGCCATTTGCTCTATCGACTGGCGGGATGCCGCATTTGTACTGTCAAGTTGCTGTATTTGAGAATCGCTATGTCCTCCGCCAAACAGCGAACTTATAAGCCCAATTCCCCCGCCAATTATCGCCCCTGTTGGCCCGCCAAATCCAAGAATAGACGAGAGTGCTGTTGCCAGTGATGCTCCCCCAATCGCGCCGCTTGCTGTGCTTGAAACCGCATTGCCAAATCCACCGCCGATTGACTTTCCGAGTCCTTGAGCTATCTGCAGCGCACCGGCAAGCTCATTACTGAGACCCTTGATAACCACTTTACTGTGATCAGCCATCGTCTTAAGGCCGGTCTCGATTCCTGATATCCCCTTGAGAGAGGATCCTGTCATTGTCGCATAAGCATCGCCAAGGCCGTTTACTACCGAGACTATGCTCGCCATTTCTTCTTTTTGCTGACCGACAGCTATAGTATATTCCTCTGTTTTATGCTTGGCGTTTTCTGTAGCTGCCGCAACTTCACTCGAACCATATCCATACGTTTGAATGGCATCCGTCAGATCCACTTGCGACTGTTCAGCCTCATTAAGAGCTGCGCGATAATCCTTATGACTTTCTTTCAATAATCCTGTAGCCTTCATCGACGCAGTCATTGCTGCATCAGCATCCTTCTCAGACTTTGTAGTCCTCTCGGTAACAGCCCTAAGATTACTTTGGCTGGTCGTCACTTCTTTTGTAGCTGCTGCAACATTATAGGATGATTGCTGCAACTTCGAGTTCAGAGCTACTTTCGCAGCATCCGAAACACTGGCCGCCGTCTTGATCGTTTCACTTTCAGCAAGAGCATCTTTAAGATGGTTCTCAGCTGTTTTTAAACTGTTCTGAGCCGTCTCAACCGACATGGTTGACACTTCATTTTTCCCAAGCGCTGTATTAGCACTCTCGATCGCCCCAACAAGACTATTCCAGCCAGTATAGCTTTCAGTCGTTGTTGCGGTGGACGTTTTGTTTGCCTTTGCCTTATCTTTAGCTATCTGCTTTGTTATCTCACTTTGCTTATCCTCTATTGTTAAGTTTTGCTGATTTACAGCGTACTGCTTTTTCGCTTCATCCGTCGTCATTTTATAATACGTCGTCATCAAGCGCACATCTTCTGTCTCTCCAAGGGTGACTTTTGCACTCTTGACTTTTTCAGCAGCTATTGATTCGTAAGTTTTTAACTCTAATTTAGCTTCGGTGTATGCTGTAGGGTCAGCAGCGTAATAACCAGACAAAGAGCTGATAATTGTAGATCCTACTGATGGTTTCGATGACTTGATAGCAGCCTGCCTGGATAGCGTGCCTTCAAGATAGGCCTTTTGATCGATCAGCTGCTGTAATTCGAGCTTGAGCTTAGCAAGCCCTTCAGCCCCATGGATTTTAATGGTTAGCCCAAAATCTTTGTACTTCTGAATGCCTTCTAGTGTTCTGTTTGGTTAGTCCTTCATTATAAATAAGAAAAAAGCTATATTGCATACACCCTATTATTACAAATGCAATTATGGCACGAAAAAACAAAGTTTATCAAATAAAGGCAGAGGACCGTCAGGAACTGGAATCTTTGCTCAGATCGCATAATACTCCACAAAATATTGTCTTGCGAGCC
>Ga0208872_1000352_pt1 | contig 36631 bp, 25 predicted proteins | sample CryBogCBH12Aug08_FD_185508 | JGI IMG/M metagenome (GOLD analysis project Ga0208872, IMG submission 185508) | Freshwater microbial communities from Crystal Bog, Wisconsin, USA - CBH12Aug08 (SPAdes) | ecosystem: Environmental > Aquatic > Freshwater > Lake | place: Crystal Bog, Wisconsin, USA...
AAATTGACAGGAATATGTTAAAGAAAATGCAGATAACGTTTATTCAGGGCAATAGTTTTCAGTTACAGGTCTACTGTTCCTATTTTCATTCCTTTATATATTTAATATTATGGCCTGTTATCCAAAGCAGGAGGTGGTGGATTGTTTCCATTAATTGGAGGTGGTGGTGGATTTTGAATATTTCCATTTGGAGGTGGTGGAGGAGATATTAACCGTATAGCCTCACGGATAATGGAATCAAACTTCTTTTTCTGTTCTGCATTACACAAAGCCTTTAATTTTTTAAAATGATTAAAAGTGGCCATTTCTATTTGCTGTTGTATCTGTGCAGTTTGTAAAGACGCCTGCTCAACCAGCGAATCTGATGGGTTTTCCTGATCCAGCAAATCAAATAAATGCTCTTTGGCCTCTTTAAAAGATTCATGAAGATCTCTTAAATTTTTGTGATGCTCTTCCCTCAGTTCCTGATAAGCCAACTTTTGTTGTTCATTTAACGCCAGTTCTTTTATAATAAATGCTTTTGCATCCTGTGGATCATTTTTACCTGGCCTGCTATCAATCCTGTTCCACCAGAAATATAGCATGGAAGCAGAATTGGCAATCAGTAAAACGACTACAATAATGGTAAATATTTTATTCTTTCCGCTTGTATTCATAAAATAGAATTAATAATCAGAAGTTGTAAATCCATATTCTTTTGCAAACCCATCAACATTGGAAGCCTTATCTGTATGAGTATATCTGGAATTTGATTGTACATGCAATAATACCAGGCTGTTCATTATAAGAAATAAAGTAAGAACTGCAATCAGTAATACCGGACGGCGGAACTGAAAACGTTCTTCTTTTTGTTCAGACCTGTAAAGCTTCGCTTTTGTCTTTGCTAAGAAATATCCAGGTGCTTCAGCCCTATTAATACCATCTAAACTGCTGATAGTTTTATCTACCAGCTCTGTGATATCTTTTCTCATATACTAACTTTTATAATAATCATTCAAAACATTCCTTAATTTTTCTTTAGCCCGGTGCATCAGTCCTTCAACGCCTTTTATTGAAACTCCTAATATTTCGGCCACTTCATCATAACGCAAGTCCTCCGTTTTAACCAGTAAAAAAGCCACACGCTGGTTTTCAGGTAACTGTTGCAGTGCTTTAAACAAAACAGCGGCATATTCTTTATTGTCCAGTATAACACCCGGATGATGAAAATCTGTCTGGCTGATCTCCTGCTCTACCTCCATTCCAAAAAACCTTTTGATATATACGGCTCTTTTTTTTGCTTTTTGTTTTCTTAGGTGGTTTAAAGCTGTCCGGACAGCAATTGTATATAACCAGGTTGAAAATTTAGATGCTGATCGGAACGACTGTATTTGTTGAAAAACCAATACAAAAACATCCTGTGAAAGATCCTCTGCTTCTTCAAAATTCATAACAAGTCCCAATACCGTATTGAATACCATATGCTTATAAGTTTCCACCATCAGTGAAAACATTTTTTCATCTCCTTTCTGTAAACCCTGAATAAGCGACTGTTCGTTCAAACTTGTTCTTTTAGTAATTAGACACTTCTATCAGAAAATACCCTCGGTTTTAAAAATAATATAAAAATATTACCTTACCGTTCTAAATTTATTACCATTAAAATTGTACAGTATGGCAAAAAATAAAATATGGCTGGATGAGCCCGAAGAACATGATTTCCCTGCCGCAGTAGATTATCTGGAACTTTTATACCCCATTAATGAAGCAAAAGCTTTGGCAGATAAACTAAGAAAAGCAAAGACAACAGTAAAGAAGTCAAAGGATATATTAAGGGCAAGTATGTTGCCCCTTTTACCTGCTACTAATATCCATGTTAGCCAGAATATTAAAAAAGTAAAAAAAGGCAAAAAACTTTCTCCTGTATTGCTGGTAAGGACAGATCATAAACTGGTTATTGCGGATGGTTACCACCGGGTTTGTGCAATTTATTATTTATCAGAAGATTTGGAAATCCCCTGCAGGATTGCTTAAATACTACCATTTTGTAATACTAAAAGAAATTGCCCGGAATAAAACAGAAACAGTTTTCCGGGCAATTAAGCTATTAATACTAAATATGCTTATTTTCTACTCCTTAAAAACACAATCTGCTTCATTCAGGGTATCACTGTTGCTACCTGCAAAGATTTTATATTTTCCGGGTTCAAATACATAATCCAGATTACCATTATAAAACTTAAGGTCATTTGAACTTAAAGAAAAATGGATGGTTTTACTTTCCCCTTTTTTCAGGAATATTTTCTGAAAATTTTTAAGTTCTTTAACCGGCCTGGTAATACTTCCTTCCAGATTTCTACTATATAGCTGTACTACTTCTTCTCCATCATAATTACCTTTATTGCTGATGGTTACCTGAATGTCCAGTTTGGCACCCTTTTTAACAATTGTATCACTCAGACTAATTTTACTGTAAACAAATTGTGTATAGCTTAACCCATAGCCAAAAGGGAATAAAGGTTCATTTACTACATCCAGATAAGAAGTTTTGAATTTGGCAGATTCGCCTTCAATAATGGGCCTTCCGGTATTTTTATGATTATAATATACAGGTATCTGGCCCACATTTCTCGGAAAACTAATTGACAGTTTGCCTGATGGATTATATTTTCCAAACAATACATCTGCCACCGCATTACCAGCTTCCTGTCCGGCATGCCAGGTATATAAAACTGATGTAGATTGTCTGGCTTCCTTTTCCATTACCAATGGCCTGCCAGCCATAACTACCAAAACCAACGGCTTACCTGTTTTAGAAAGTGCATCTATTAATTTACGCTGGCTTTCCGGAAAACTAATATCAGAGCGGCTGCTGCATTCCCCACTCATATCTGCAGCTTCACCTACCACTGCAACTATAATATCTGCTTTAGCTGCTGTTTTCAGAGCTTCCTGTAACAAAGATGCAGAGGATTGCTTATCTACAGTAATTTCATCACCAAATACATTTACTTTTTTAATAAAATCAGTATCATCTGAAATATTGGCTCCTTTAGCATAGATAATATTCGCCGCAGGTCCAATTGAATTTTTAATGCCTTCCAGGACAGAAACAGATTGATCTGCATTGCCACTTACCGACCATGTACCCTGCATATTTCTTTTATCATTGGCTAAGGGGCCAATCAAAGCTATGGTGCCTTTAGCCTGCAATGGCAATAATTGCCTTTCATTTTTGAGTAATACAAAAGAATGTTCAGCCAGTTCTTTGGCCAGTGCTTTTTTATCTGATGATAATACCTCTTTGGCTGCTCTTTTTTCATCCAGGTATTTATAAGGATCTTCAAATAATCCAAGTTTGTATTTTGCTTCTAATATTCTCCTGCAAGCCTGGTCAATATCCTGTATAGTAATTTTCCCAGCCTTTAAGGATGCTTTTAAAGTATTTAAAAAGCCTTCGCTTACCATATCCATATCAAGTCCCGCTTTTAAGGCCAATGCAGAAACTGTTTGCAGATTACCCATACCATGCGCCTCCATTTCACTTACTGCTGTATAATCTGAAACCACAAACCCTTTAAATCCCCATTGCTTTCTCAGTAAATCAGTTAATAACCATTTATTTCCGGTAGCAGGTACACCATCTATTTCATTAAAAGAACTCATAGCGGTACCACTCCCTGCTTCAAATGCTGCTTTATAGGGAGGCAAATATTCATTATACATTCTAACCTTACTCATATCAACGGTATTGTAATCGCGTCCTGCTTCTGCTGCTCCATACAATGCAAAATGTTTAACACAAGCCATTACAGCACTATTGTCAAACTGATTGTGGTTCTGATATCCAAGTACCATTGCCTTTGCAATATGGCTTCCCAGAAAAGCATCTTCTCCGGCACCTTCAGCAATTCTTCCCCATCTGGGATCACGGGCTATATCTACCATGGGAGAAAAAACCCAGCATAATCCGTCAGCACTTGCTTCAACAGCGGCAGCTCTGGCACTTTTTTCAATGAGCGACATATCCCAACTGCAGGACATAGCTAATGGTATAGGGAAAATAGTTTTATACCCGTGTATAACATCAGATCCAAACAGTAAGGGGATATGCATTCTGCTTTCATTTACTGCCAGCTTTTGTGCATCTCTTATTTTCTCAACCCCTATTACGCCAAACATGGCACCCACATCTCCCCTACTTAGTTTATCCTCAATTCCTTTACTTACCACAGATCCTGTAGGTATATCAGAACCAGGTGTTACTATATTTAATTGGCCAATCTTTTCTTCAACTGTCATTTTACTCATCAGCTGGTCAATATAGGCTTTCATCCTATCTGCATTTTTAGTTTGTGCCCAAACCGGAAAACTGAAGATCACAAACAAGAAACAAAAACTAATTTTTTTCATTTCACTAATTTTTTATTGATTAATTTTTCTCAATACTGTATTTACTTATTCAACCTTTATTACATTCGTTTTTTGGGAAACTCCATTTTCATTGATAGATTCTATCTGAAAATAGTAAGGCATAGTTCTATCCATTCCTGCAAACCAATATTCATTGGTATTATATACCATCACGGAATTATATAATTTATCGGGCGCAACACCCATATATATATTATAGGCATAGGCATTATCTGAAGGTTGCCATTTTATCCAGCAACTACGTTTATCTTTCTCAGTTCTGAGTACAAAAAATTGTTTTACCGTATCGGGCAGGCTTCCTTTGCCATTTCCAAAAACCCTTAACCCGCTTACTGCAAATTTTCCACAAGGCATATGAACATTTTCAAGCCTGATAAAACGGGTTTCCACAGGTTCTTTCAGTTCCACATATTCATGAGGTATATCTGTTGTATTATTGCTTTTATCAATTAACAATTCCCATTTCTTACCATCCTTTGAATGGTAAATTTTATACTGGTGGTAAATGCCGGTTTGTTTTCCCAGAAAAATGGCATCCTGATCAGCATAATTAATTTGTATGGCTCTAACTGTAGAAACCGCACCCAGATCAGATTGAATCCATTCACCTTTATTTCCGGTTTCTGCACTCCAGTAAGTTTTAATGTCTTCATCCACTGCATTGTTTGCAGCATAAGCTCCAAGAGTTGACGAAACTATAACTGGTTTATTATAATTCAGTAACATCCAACCTGTAAAAGCTCCAGCCTTCCCTTCAGCTTTTTTTTCAGATACAGTAAAATGCGGATAATCACCGAACGACTGGTCGCAATACATTACATCATCTTTATCAAATCCGGCTGGCCAGATACCTATCCTGCGTTCAAAATTATTTTTAACACATACACCAATGGTACTTACATGCCAGTATTGCTGCTGGTTGTCATTAAAAGTGGCTCCATGTCCGGCTCCCCTTGCAAAACCACCAGGCTTAAAAGAAAGTGGCATGGATTGAGCCTTAAATCCATTACCTAATAACGGGTCATTCCCTACTACTACTCCATCTGCATATCCACTGAATTCTGTTCCCGGGGCTCCATATTGGAAATAATATTTACCATTATGTTTTGTCATCCAGGAACCCTCAATAAAAGGATCCAGGAATGTATTGTCCATATGTTCCCCAAATCTTTGCCACCCGTATTTATCGGGTTCCAACAGATACATTTCCTTTCGTGTACCTATGGGCTTAAGGGTACTCCGGTTTAACTCAATGCCATAAACGGGGTATTTATTACTGCTGCCATTATACATATACAACCTGCCATCATCATCCGTAAAAAAAGCAGGGTCCCATCCGCCTATCTCAAAAGAATCTACCAAAGGTTTCCAATCGTTTGCTTTCGGGTTGGTACTCATCCAGATGGTAAATGTATTGGTATAAGTAGAACCAAAAACCAGCATGGTATCTCCGATAATTCCCACTGCCGGTGCGCACAATTCATCATATCCCTTATTCCAGGGCCTCAGAAATTTACGGGCATTAAACTGCCAGCTTACCAAATCAGAACTTACCCAATACCCCCATTGATTGGTTGAAAATAAATAAAAATCTCCCTTATAATTAACTATAACCGGGTCTGCCGTTGCCCTGTGTTTGCCCCATTGTGAAAAATCCGGTATGGGAGTATAACCATAATCTATATTAACAGGGTTACAATAGGTTTTAGTTTGTTCGTAACTGCCCAGACTGATCAGGCAGTAACAAAAAGTCAGAAAAACCAGCTTTCGCTTCATCATCGTTATTATTTAATGTTGATAATAGTCCATCAATGCCAGAATATACACTCCGGAACCATAACCCACCATGGGAATGGAGCCTTTATACCGGTTTAAATCCAGACTGATGATTTCAGGTACCTGGTTATAATTTCCGGAAGCCAGACTGGTAATTCTGTCAATCAGTTTTTTAGCTTCTTTTTTATTGCCAAAATAATTTTGAGCCATTGCTACCCTAAGTCCGGCAAAAGGCCATTCCTGATTTTCATAACTATCATTACTGTTAAACCTGATATAACCTTTTGATGAATCCAACAATGCTCTTAGAACCTGGTTGTATGCCTGCATGTGACTATTGAAAATATTTTTATCATGGATTAACCCGTTTGCAAATACTTCAAATGATGCAGCGTCAAAATAGTAATGATCAACAGTATGAGAGTCCTGAACATTTCCTTTAAAATATTTTCCGTTTATCAGGAATTGTTGCATAATACCATCATATAAAGTTGCTGATCCACGCTCAATATAATCTGAGGGTAAATCATATTTCTTTTGAAGGGAAGCAATTGCAGCCAATCCCCTTGAACAGACTGCACTGGTAAAAATAAACTGCCTGCCGGGCAGATGGTGCTCCCATGGCCCGCTTTCCCGTCTGATTAATTTATCGGTCCCTATATTCTGCAGAATAGCATGTACAACCTGTTGTGTGATAAGCTGATTCCATTTCAGGTAAAAATCTTTGTCTCCGGATTTGGTTACATAATCTGCAAATGCAGTCAGGAATAAACCAAAATCATCCAGTTCTATATTCGGGCCATTGTCTTCACCATAATCACTTTCTTCCCTACCATTACCAAAATAACGGGTAACAGATATCTGGTAGGGTACTTTAATCCCATAATCTTTTTGATCGGTATGAATATAATGGATGAACTGATTGGTGGGTGAGGCAAGTAACATAAACTCCAGTCCGTTCCTTGCTTCTGTAAACATCTTCAATGCACTCATTGCTTCTATACTATAGCTGGCATCCCTTACCCAGGATATGGCCCAGTTACCTGGCCTTAAAGAAGCCAAAATCTGTCCATGAGATAAAGGAAATATTTCTTTTGAACTCACCTGACTCATTTTTAGAATAGCAACAGATTGTTCTGCCAGGTTTCTTTCCTGTCTGTTTAGGATTGCTGGAAAATGACATTTTGAGAATAGATTTTTCATGAACAACAGCTCCCTGCTTATTAATTCATTGGATGAAGACCGTAGCCTCATTAAAGCAGTATTATATACATCAGTATTCTGGTGTAAAGAATCATTAAAGGAAAAAAGAAAATATTTATAATCCCCTTTTAAGATGCCTGTTGATGCATTAGAGAGTAATGTTCCTTTCCCTTTTTCAGATTGAAAACTAATGTGCTGAATAATAGCAACCTTCCCTTTTAATACGGCATACAATATTTTCTCAGGATTAGTAAAAGAAGCAAAATAATCTACTTTAAAGTTTTTATAGTCAACTTCAATAATATGGGTATTATTCAGATACCTGACATTAATAGGTTTATATCCACCTTTAAGGTGAATATTTACTGCAAATGGCTGAACAAATTTTGCAGAATCATATGCAGTGAATATATGCGGATACACAGATTCAATCTGATCTGTTTTATAATTGTACACAGCAGCAATCAATCCGTTGGAAGTAGTTAATTGTTGATAAGAATTCTTTTGCCGGCTTAACTGTTGCTTAAGTTTTGTAAACCTTTCTGCAGACAGGTAACATAGTTTAGGATTGTATATTCCTGTACCAGCTGCAATTCCACCGTCAGCACCTGCATTAAATACCCGGATAGCCAATACATTATGCTGTTTTAACAATTCCTTTTTAACTAAATAATTCCTTTGAATATCCCAGGCAGCTTCATCACCAGGTGGAAACTTTCCGGTCTTTCCAATCCAAACTCCGTTTAAATAAGTCTCGTCATCATCATCAATAGTTCCCAGTAAAAATATAAGGTCCTGCTTTGTTTCAATAGTGGTTAAATCAAATGAAACCCTGAACCAACCAAATGTATGCGGATGCTGTATGGTAAGAGGATTATGTACCTTATTTACAGAAACAGATTGCCATTGTTGATCATTAAGTTCCTCATTTTTATAACTGCTATCATCACCCTCTTTATATTTCCATACTTCAGGAAAAGCAGTTACCTGTGCCATTACAGGCATTTCCATTCCACTGAAATAAGTAATAAACAATAGTATAAAAAAGCACTTTTTCATATAAGCATCCCTTTAGATAAGTCAACTGTTTTATTGGAAATAATTGCTTTTAAATCCTAATTTTTTTAGCCCATTTTGTATTTCCGGAACCGACATAAATAATCGCCACAATAACCCGCTTCTATAATTTTCAATCATCACTACAATTGGCCCCTGATCAATAGCCAGATGTGATTTAGCATACCATTGATGGGTTTCACTAAATCCATCCACAAAACCATAGGCACTCCAGATCTTATCTCCCAAATCATAATAAAAATGCTTTAAAGCCTGCATAGAATATTCAGGCGTGTAAGGAAAAGATGACAAAGCTGCTGTGGGTTGAATCACCCCTTTATCCACTTCCGGACAATGGGCTACATAACCCTTATAACTATCACCAGCTGTTAATCCCCAGCAATCGGCACCATAGCCTTTATAATGCAATGGGTTTTCTATACAGTATGCTCTGTTGATCAGCGTATGGTTTTTGGTTTGCTGGGCATAATCAATTCCATGGTCATCTTTCAGTCCATTCGGATCAATACCCATAAAAGTATATTGCTCAAAAAAAAGAGGTCCTCCTTTATCAAAATTACCAAGTGGCAATATTAACCCATAGTATTCTTTTCCATTTTTCCAACTGGTACTTTTTGTCCAGCAATTATCATACACTTCTTTAGAAATAGGATGATAGGGTGAGGAAGCTGCTATTATATAAGTAATCAAAGCTTCATCCCATCCGTATACTGGAAAATTCATGTCAAAATCATTAGTTGGGCTCCAGTGCCAGTACAGCAACTGGTTACTGTTATTAGTATGCCAGTTCCAATTGGCCGCTACCCAAATTTGTTGTACTCTTTTCCTGAAATATTTTTCTTCAACCGTATTACCATTAAAATATTGCCGGGCAGATAATAATCCCATCAGCAAATAAGAGGTTTCCACTATATCTGCACCATCATCCAGCCTGCCGAATGGAATGGTTTTACCGGTAGTTCCATTCATAAAATGTGGATAGATCCCGTGAAAGCAATCTGCCTTAGCCAGAAAATCGGCAATCTTTATCAATCGCCTGACTGCAGTATCTCTGCCAATCCATTTTCTTTCCACTGCAACTACAGTGGCCATAATGCCAAATCCGGTTCCGCCTATAGCACATGCATCCCTACCAAAACTGGCTACACTTAAATTCGGTTCATCTTCTGCTTCATTAATATAATCCCAATAGTATAATGCTTTTACAGTATTGCTTCTTTCTCTTGCCAATCCACTTACCGGATGTGCCCCATTCCAGAAATAACGGAAAGTTTGCCGCTGAATAATCGTCAGCAATGCAGAATCAGAAATATTTTTCACAATACCTACTGTTGGTATTTCACACCTCCCTGGAAGATCTTTTTTCCCTGTGGTTTTCTGTGCAGGTAATACTTGCCATCCAAACAATGCTATCATCAAAATAATTAACCTGTATGGCATCCTCATTATTTTTTATACTCAAATCCCAATTTGTTTAGCCCATTCTGTATTTCAGGAGCAGACATAAATAATTTCCATAACAACCCTGATCTGTAATTTTCTATCATTACTATAATCGGGCCTTCGTCTATTGCCAAATAAGATTTGGCATACCATCCTTTTGTTTCATTAAAAGCATCTACAAAACCATATTTTCCCCAGATTTTATCTCCCAGGTCATCATAAAAATGTCTTAAAGCTTTCATTGAATATTCAGGTGTAAAGGGGAACGCAGATAATGCTGCTGTTGGTGTGATAGTACCATGGTCATTGGTGGGAGAATGAGCATCATATCCATTATACGTATCGCTGGCAGTTAATCCCCAGCAATTTTCCCCATACCCTTTAAACTTACCCGGGTTTGCTACACAATAGTCATGATTGATTAAAGTATGATTTTTATTCTGTAGCCAGTAATCAGCATATTTATCTTTTAACCCTTTAGGATTCAATCCCAAAAATGAATAATGCGAAAAAAACAATGGACCTCCATAATCAAATCCAAGTGGCAGTGTATGACCATAAAATGTTTTTCCATTCTTAAAAAAGCTGCCCTGTGCCCATCCTTTGTCATATACAGCAGCACTAACAGGATAGCGCTCTGCAGAAGCTGCAAGCACATACATAATCAGGCATTCATTAAATCCATGTACAGGAAAATTCATAGCCCAACCGTTGTTAGGGCTCCAGTGCCAGTATAAAACATCCTGCCCATTCGTAAACCAGTTCCATTCAATATCATTCCACATCCATCCAATCCTGTTTCTCAATTCATTTTCTACAGCATTATCCGCATTAAAATATTGTCTGGCACATAAAAGTCCTTCAAATAAATAAGAGGTCTCTACCAGGTCTGCCCCATCGTCTTTCCTGCCAAAGGGTATAGTTTTTCCGGTTGCCCCATTCATCCAATGCGGAAATGCACCATGATAGGAATTTGCTTTCTCCAGAAAAAGTACCATCTTCAGTAAATGGCGGGCTGCAGTATCCCGTTTAATCCATTGGTGTTCTGTAGCTACAATTATACTCATTATCCCAAAGCCTGTACCTCCGGTAGTAACCACTTCATCCCCATATCCGTAACTCACATTGCTTCTTTCTCTTGCCATACCACTAACAGGGTGGGCAAAGTCCCAGAAATAGCGGAATGTTTGTTTCTGAACCAATTCAAGTAATGCAGTATCTGAAATACTTTTTTGTGCATTGGTCACCTCCCAAATTAAAGAGGAACATAGAAATAATAAAATGGCAAACTTTTTCATATCAATCATTTTAAAATAAGGACTGGCACTTGCTCAGAAGATCGGTTCACTGCTACAGAAAAATGAGTACTGATATAATGATTAATATTTATACTATATTTCGATGCAGTAGGAACCATCCCGTTAATAGTGTAACTATTAATCATAAAGGTAGCTTGAACGGAGTTAATAATCTTTGAAGATGCAGAATCAGATTTTAAGTTTCCGGAATCTACTTTAAACATGTTTAAACAATAAAAAATAAATTGATACATGTATTGTGCTGATTATTTCTGAATTTGATAAAACCCAATTCTGTCATTATTCTTAGCGGCCATTAATACCTTACCATATTTAGCAGTCTTAATCCATTTTAAATCCCTTACCTGACCTTTTATATCCAGTACTTTTGCATCGCTTATACTAATATCATTTTTTGAGCCTTTTATTGAAAAAGAAGATAAAGCTGCAGCATCATAATATCCTTCATAAGGTGTAACATCAAAAAAATTACCCCCACTAAAAAAGTTATTTGTCCCATCCTGCTTTTGAAAGGAAAAAATTGGAGATAATTGCAAATCAAAAGGCAGATCCTTTTTTATAAAATTTCCTTTTCCATCATTTATAAAACAAGCATTGCCTAATGTTTCTGCTTTTAATTCATTATAATTATTAAACAGGTCATAAAACATATATTGTACAGTTTTACCTGCAACTTCACTATAAGTCAAATAAGCTTTTTTCAATACAGGCAAAGCTTGTTCCAACTCTTCTTTTGACAGAAAGGTATATTCTTTTCCATCAATAGTGTAACACATTACTTGTTCAGTTCTTCCGTTGTTATCAAAATCTTTTACATACAATTTTAAAGGGCCATTCTTTCCTGCCCATAATTTTGAATTGTGCCCCCAGTTACCTGCTAATAAATCCGGGTATCCATCCCCATTAATATCTACAGCTTGTAGACTTTGCCATAATCCGGTAGAATTTGAAATCTCCTTCTCAACAAATTTGCCTTTATTATTCATAAATACTTTTAATCCCATCCATTCACCTGCAACAACCAGATCAGGCCAACCATCATTATTTAAATCTGTGAATTTGGCTGAAGTAACCATACCTAATTGCATCAAATTCATGATTTTTACATCCGCAATGTCAAATTTTCCTTTTCCATTATTAATGTATAAATAGGAATTCATAGGGGAACCAAATTTTTGCTGATCAGTAAAATGACCTATAAAAACATCCAAATCACCATCATGGTCTATATCGGCAACAGCGATGCAGGATTTATTCCAATATTGCTGCTGAAAGGCATTTGCAGAAAAAGTAAAGTGACCTTTACCATCATTAATATAAAGCCTGTCTGCATTGGAAATGCCATTGGAAGGCATTTCATTTCCACCACTCACTACCCAAAGATCTGGATACCCATCTCCATTGGCATCAAAAAAAACTGCATCCACGTCTTCACAAACTGCAAACTTTTGAAATAGAGCAGTATCTGTACGAACAAAATTCCCATCACGTTGTTGTATCATTAAAGCCCCAGGTTGGCCTTTTGCACCACATACATAAAAATCTTCAAGTCCGTCATTATTTACATCAGCTACTGCGATTTTTGGCCCACGGGTGCTTTCTTTATGTGGAATTAAATATTGAACATTAAAATCATTAAAATCATTTTCCACATGTTTCCAATCGCATTTAATCTCATCTGTAATATCTACCAGCAACTCTTTTTTAGGTGGAAAAAAATTATTGTAGTTAAACCCTTTAATCCCATCTTTTTGAAAAACTGTTAATGGTTTATTTACAGAGACATTTTTTAAAACCTGATATTTTTGATCGGGCCAAACGATTAAAACACTGTCAATTCCATTTATGGTATCAAGGCCAAAATGCAGTCTGGGCTCAGTAGAAGATTGAAACCCTCTTGTCAACATCAATTCTTCATATTGCGTTTTATTTTTTGTAAAAACATATGCTTTGGAACCAATACCGAATTTATTCATTCCCTCCCCTTTAAAACTAATAGTGAGATGATTTTTTCCAGTTGTATTATTTTTAAAAATAACAGCTTTTGAATTAAGGGAATTTACAATTAAATCCAGACTGCCATCATTATTCAAATCGGCATAGGCAGCACCATTATAAAATCCTTTTTTTTCCATCAGGCCCCAATCTTTACCAATATCGTGAAACTGCCCATTGCCATCACCCTTAAACATAAAACAGTAAGAACTACCTTCTGGCATTTTTTCCAATGTTGTTGCATCCCATTTCGTTGATGCATTTCTGTTGATCTGTGCAGACAGACTTGAAACAAACCGAATATAGTCCAAATCAACTGGACGTTTTACAATCCCACTGGATATAAAAATATCTTTATTGCCATCATTATCAAAATCTGCCATAAGTGGCGACCAGCTCCAGTCCGTTGCAGAAACACCCGCTATTAATCCGATATCACTGAAGCTTTTCCCATTTCCGTTATTTCTCTGCAAGCAATTCCTGGAAAACTGAGGCTGAAAACCATTATGTGTTATTTTGAAATCATAAATATCATTATGTTCATCACTGCTATATGTCTTTAATGTTTTTTCATCTGGTGGCAGCATATCTACAGTTAGGATATCCAATTGTCCGTCATTATTAAAGTCCGCAATATCATTTCCCATACTAAACCTTGAATAATGATTAAAATGTTTTGCTCCGGTTTCAGTAAATGTGCCATCACCATTATTAAAATAATAATAATCATTTTCATGAAAATCGTTTCCAATATAAATATCATCCCACCCATCATTGTTTAAATCAGCAACCGCCAATCCTAATCCATAACCCAAATTACTTTGATTAATTCCCGCTTTAATAGAAACATTTGTAAATTTTCCTGTTGTACTGATATCATTCCTGAATAAATAATCTCCTGCATTAGGATCGAAATTTCTGCGATGACTTGTATCAACAATATTTTGATTAGGTTGCTGAGATTCATTCAAAATAAAACAATCCAAATCTCCGTCATGGTCATAATCAAAAAATACTGTCTGTACAGTATAACCCGAAAAATCCAATCCATATTTAACGGAGCTTTCGGTAAAAGTACCATCTCCATTATTGATAAAAAGTTCATTATGCCCTTTAAGTCCATATGCATTATTGACAGAAGAAACATAAATATCCAATAAACCATCCCCATTAATATCTACCATTGTTGAACCCGTACACCAATCGGAAGTGCCGGCTACTCCAGCTTTATCCGTAATGTCTTCAAATACATAATTGCCTTTGTTCAGGTATAGTTTATTATGTCCTTTGCTATTGGCTGTAAAATAAATATCAGGCAATCCGTCATTATTAATATCTCCTACAGAAACGCCACCTCCATTATAATAATAGAGATAATATAAAATACCAAATCCTTCCTTATTTTCTAAATTATTTTCGAATTTGATATTCGTGATTGTGGATGGCAAACTGGTAAATACCTGTTTTTTTTGATGACAGGAAATAAAAAACAAAAAAACGATAACTAAAAATTTCAATCTACGCATACGAAGTATTAAACAGTTAATTAAGAATATTTATTTTTTATTTGCTTCCAGAAATTTCTTCGTGACTTCCGGGTAAATGGAAATAAAATGGGTTCGCATAGTTGCTGATGTTGGAATACTTTCCCCCTGAAGTAATACCATTATAGACCTGGATGGCTGTTCCGGCATATGACAATCGATACAATTCTCAATAATCTTTTTTCCTACCTTATTTTTTTCTTTACAAAAATTATTATGTTCTTCATTATGGCAACTCATGCAATGCTGAGAAAAAAGAATCTTTTTACCTGTGTCATTTTGATGAGGATCATGGCAGGTACCACAGGTCATTTCACTCATTCGAAAACATTTGCTGGCAATCATCATTCCATACTGGTTTCCATGTACATCAATATCGGCAGGATTTTTTGTAATGGTATCAATTGCAAAATAATCTGATAAATTATCTCCGACCCGGAAACTAAATGATGGTTTTGTTTTGGCTATTTTTCCGCCATGGCATAACCTGCAGGATTCCAATTGCTGTTTTCTCGTGAAACTATTTGGATCAATAATGTAGCGTCCTTTTTTTTCACTCGGATTTTTTTCATGAAAGTCTACATGCTGTGCAGCTGGTCCATGACATTTTTCACAATCAACACCCATTACAATATTAGTTTTAGAAAATTCTTCCGGTTCAATGTTTTCAGTTGATATTTTCTCAAAGTAAGTACTGTGGCATTCCAGGCACCTTGAAGTAATGGGCCGCTTAAAAACGATTCTATTGGAAAAACCAGGACTGTTAGACCATTGTTTTGCAGCGGTAAAGTAGGAGATCGGCAACTGAAATAATCTATCCTTTTTCCAGTATAAAAAAGTTTGCCCACGTTTTCCCGAACCTACCGTTATATCGAATGGCTCAGCAAGTTTTTCAACTCCGTTAACATATTCAACCTGGAATAATTGATCGCCTCTTTTCTCTGCGGAAACAACCATTTCAGGATTATAATAAAACTTATTTTCACCTTCATTAAAACTACCCTTAATATTTTTTTCATTCGCTATTTGAGAAGTAAGAAAATGGGCAGTTTGAATATGAGAATCAAATATTTTCTGATGACATTTTGCACAAGCCAATGAACCGGAAAATTGAGAAACTTTATTATCTTCTTTATTCTTTACTTTATTTTCCTCTTTAGTAGTACACTTTAAAAATACATACATGAAAAAAATGATCATGCAAATAATTGTTGCTGCCCGTTTATAGCGAATTGTTTTAATCATACAGCATTATTTAAGTGTACATTATCCAAAGAATAACATTTCTCAATTGTAAAAAAACAGAAGGCCTGAAGTATAAACTTTCAGCCCTTCTGTTATAACAAGTTGCCCTATTTTAAAAAGCCTATTGTTTACCTGTATATAAAGCACTAACATCTGAAGCTGAAAGTGCTTTCCCATAGAAACGGAATTGGTCTAAACCTCCATCCCAGTTCATACCCCATCCCAAATTAGCTAAATTTACATTTCCACCTATATTCAATCCCTGAACTTGATTAGGATCTATATTCTCAGCTCCATGGGTTCCCCATTTTAATACTGCAGGATTTGCAACTCCATCTACATATAATGTAAGACCAGAAGTAGTAGCATCATAAACAAAGACCATATGGTGCCAATTATTATCCTGTACACCCGGTACTAATTGTCCTGCTGTTCCATCCCAGGTAAACCAATTATCACATTTGCATTTATCATCTACCATATAGAATTTCACTTTAGCAGAACTTGTTGGTGTCCAGGTACCCCAATCAAATAATACAAACATTGAAAACCCATAAGAACCCCATTGCTTATTTGCAGAAGGTATGGTAAAAAGGAAAGAGGCATTACCATTCGGTATTCCATTTCTTTTTTCCCAAAAAGAAACAGAAAAGCTTGATGAATTCGAAGGAAAATCATTTACACCTGCATAGTTAATGTATTTTACACCATCTCCCTGTACAGCTTTTCCTGAAATTCCTGTAATCTGGGTCAAAGGATTAGAAGATGGAAAATTAGCTCTGATACTATCTACCGCATTCATCAAAGTGTTTGAAGTAGTACCATCAAATGCAGCATAAAATTTTAAAGGCCCCCCCGGAGGATTAGAATCCTTGGGATACGAGCCTAATGCTGGCCTGTCCATTTTTTGACAACCGTTGATAATCACTCCAAAAACCAAAACGGTAAGGACTGATTTAAAATATTTATAAATGTTCATATAACTATTTTTATTTGTGAAAATAAATTTTAACATCTTTGCCCGCTTTCAAAAACGGGCAAAGAATATTGTATTTAGTAATTCGGATTTTGCACTAACACACCTCCGGACAGGTTAATAGCCGGCTGTGGAATCGGATATAATGCATTTTTAGGTTGATAGCCCAACCCACCCAATACATTGGGTGCATCAATACCATCTGAAGCAGGAGTCCACCTAACTAAATCATAGAACCTGTATCCTTCCATGGCAAATTCCCATCTTCTTTCATTTTTAATGGCAGTTCTCATTTGAGCCTGATTTACAAATGCAATTGTAGGCACTATTGTACGGCCGGCACCTAAATTACCACTGGCTCTATTCCGAATCAACTCTAAATTTTTAGCTGCAGTTGCCCCATCACCTAATTCATTGGATGCTTCTGCCAGCATTAAAATCACATCTGCATAACGTAAAATTCTGTGGTTGATCCAGTCCGCACCACCATTGCCGTTTATTTGTCCTGTATACTGACGCATGGCAGGATCAGAATATACTTTTTTATTCCAGTAAGGCTGATCCAACCCTGCGCCAGGATTATAAGGAGGAAGTGTTGCACCATAACCACCTGTTGCTGAACCACCGTCAGATTGGCCTGAATATAAAATAGTCATGGATTTCCTTGGATCTGTAGAATCCCATGAATTTTGAAGAACCTGTGTTGGAACATTCCATCCCCAACCTAAATTCCAGGTATTAGAAGCTCCACCCTGTCTCACATTTTGGGAAGTACCCCATGCTGCTCCATTATCATTGGTTCCGTTAGCCCCGCAATATGCCTGCATTTCAAAGATGGATTCTGGTCCATTTTTACCGGCTCCACTCATCCCATCTTTCCAGATATCTGTAAAACTTTGATCTAATGAATACTGGCCAGATGTGATAACTGTATTACATAGGGCCACTACTTTTGCCCATTGTTGCCTGAACAAATAGGTTTGTGCCCACAAAGTATTGGCAGCACCGCTGGTTAATCGTCCCGGGTACCTGTTTGTTAAACCTACTACCCAATTTAGAGGTAGATATAAAGCAGCAGTATCCAAATCATTATCAATTTGAGCATAAAGAGCTGAGATCGATGCTTTAGGTTGAATACCTGCTGCTGCATTGGTATAATAATAGTTAATTAGAGGAACCTGACCATATGCTTTTACCAAATTAAAAAAAGCATACGCTCTGAAGAAATGTGCTTCTCCAATATTTCTTAACGAAGCTGGGTCTGTTGTTTTTAGTGAATCCGCCCAATGCAATTCTGTATTGCATAAATTAATTATATTATACTGATCACTCCAATACCAGTCGGTTGCCCAATCATCTTTCGTGTATTTAAAAGTTTCAAACTCAGTATTAATTTCTGCACCATCTGTAGTGCTGCTTCCCTTTTGAGCATCATCATCTCTGATGCTATTAAAGTCTAACCAGGGCAAACTGGAATTTGCACCATTTCTCAACGCATTGTATAAACCTAAACTTTGAGATTCTAATGCCCCCTGGTTTAAATCGTTTAGTGTTGCAGTTAGTGGCTTTCTGTCCAGGAACTTACTGCATCCCACGATGGTTATTAATAAGGTAGCCATTATAAAAAGGCTCCCAAAGGTTTTAATATTTTTTTTCATATAAAAGTTCATTTAGAATATCATTAAAATGTTACATTCAGGCCAAAGGTTGTAACCATGGGTATGGCTCCACCGCCATTATCATATCCGAAAGCAGTAGCATCTCCACCATATTCAGGGCTATATCCTAAATTATGCTTCCATGTTTTCAGGTTCTGAATATTAGCAAATATTCTCAAACTTGTAACCTTTGCACCGGATAACATTTTTGGATCAAGCGTATACCCTAATTGAATATTCCTGATTCTGAAATAGCTACCATCTTCTATATTATAAGTTGAACCATTATAATTAATCCTGTCTCCCTGGCTGATGATGGGTTCCCAGTTAGAGGTACCGGCTCCATGCCACCTGTTCATTTTAAAGGCTGCATAATTTACACGCTGGAAAGGAGATTCCAGTGAACCCCATGTTCTGAATATATGATTTCCATAAACCCCACCAACATCAATCCCCAGATTAAACCTTTTATAGGTAAGATTAATTGAACCACCGTAAGTAAATTTAGGTGTTGGGTTTCCAATTACAGTTCTGTCATCCGCAGTTACATTTCCATCAGGGCCTGTGCCACCCGGACCTGCAATATCTTTGAATTTAAAATCACCGGGTCTGTATGCACCTACTGAAGAAGCTACTGGTGATGCTAATATATCAGCATAAGATTGGTATAATCCCTGTACAATATATCCATAGAATGAACCAATAGGTTTTCCAACCATTGTTCTGCTTTCTGCGCTTCCATTGTTCATGAACTGCCTGCTTAAGAAACCAGTTGGCAGGTCGCTCGCCAAACTAACTACCTGGTTCTTCATAAAAGTGATATTTCCCCCAATATTTAATGACCAGTCCTTATCCAATTTCTGATTCCAGGTTGCTGAAATTTCTTCACCCCAGTTTTTTAAACTTCCACCATTGATCAACTCATTTTTTAACCCAATAGCAGATCTGTCCACATAGGTCATCAGGTTATTCGTAACCTTATTGAAATAGTTTATTTCAAAATGCAAACGGTTATTCAATGCATTTCCTTCTACACCCAATTCAGATGCATTTACGGTTTCCCATTTCAAATTAGGGTTAAAAATATAAGCCTGTTGTGCAGCCGCATATATATTAGTACCAAATATGGCGTTTACACCCGTATTTAAATTGGGATATGCCGGATAGGGCATTGGTGTTCCATCTAACTGAGTGGCTGATTGGTTACCCAGTACCCCAGTGGATGCTTTTAATTTAAGAAAATCAAAAGTTTTTTGAGTCCTCATAAAATCCTCTTTAGTTATTTCCCAGGCACCACCTATTGCCCAAAATATCTGGTTACGGTTTTGTACGGGAATCTGAGAAGAAGCATCATTACGAATAGAGGCACTTAGGAAATATTTGCTTTTATAATTATACAACACACGGCCTAATGCAGATACAGTAGTATATTCACCTTGAGAAGAAACTGTGTTGGTGGGATCAATTACGCCCCAGGGACCAGAACTAACATACCAGAATCTTGGATCGTTGGGTATAGGCAAATCAGCCGAAGTAGTTCCTTGTTTAACAGACACCTGCCTGTTAAAATTACCATTATAGAAAGTTGTAAAACCACCTGTAGCAGTAATAGTATGATCTCCCAAAACCCTTTTAAAAGTAACAATATAATCCTGCTGAAACTTTTTAGCATCATTATTATTTTGCATAAAAGCAGTTTGTGAAGAATACAAATATGGAGTATTATTTAAAGGATTATAAGCATAATATAATGGAGTATACTTACGTTTGTCCTGATTACTTAAATCTGCATACCAGGTTGCTTTGAAATTAAAATATTTTAAGAAATTGATATCTGTATATGCACTACCCACATACCTGTACGTATAGTCAATGGTTTTATTCCATTCGTTATTTAATTGTATCAAAGGATTTACCACACCTGAAGATTGCAATGCAACGTCCAATCCTGAATAAAGGTTAGTGGTAACAGAAGCCCCAGTATAAGGATCAGCAACCGTAAATGGAGTCGTTAATGCTGATACCTGCGGCATTACCTTTCTGGCACTATTTAATACATCAGTACCTGAGGCAGTTACATCATATGGATTATGATTTCTTGCCGCATTAAAATTAATTCCTAATTTGATTCCTTTACTTACCTTAAATTCATCACTAAATGAAAGAATGATTCTGTCTAATTGTTGATTTTTTACGATTCCCTGATCGGAAATATAACTGGCACCAAAATTGAATTTATTTTTTTCAGTACTTCCTGAAATACTTAAACTGCTATTGCTAAAATTGCCTGTTCTGGTAACTGCATCAATCCAGTCTGTATTGGCTGTGAGCGCGGAATAATCTGGAGTTGGTACCCCATTATTGGCATTTTCTTCAGCAAATAGTGTATTAAACTGTGCTGCATTAGCCATTTTAATTTTATCCACTAATTTCTTAAAGCCATAAGATGTATTAAAATTGATCACAGTTTGACCTGCTTTAGCTTTTTTGGTTGTAATGGCTATTACACCGGTTGCACCTTTCACCCCAAAAATAGCTAAGGAAGAAGGGTCTTTTAATATTTCAATTGATTCAATATCATTAGGATTTAAATAATCTATATTATCATTAAAAATACCATCCACCACATATAAAGGATGTACCTGACCAATACTTACTGTACCGCGGATACGGATATCAGGAGCAGAACCCGGATCTCCATTGTTTACAACATATAAACCGGCAACCTTACTTTGCAAAGAAGCAATCGGATTGGTATTTGGTTTATCTGCTACTTCTTTTCCTGCAATCTTTACAATTGATCCGGTCAGGTCTCTTTTATTAGCAGTACCGTATCCAATTACCACTACCTGGTCCAGTACTTTTTCGGATTCCTTTAATACCACATTCACATCCTTTTTTCCACCAACTCCAATTTCAGTCTGATTGAATCCTACAGAAGAAATTACAAGTGTGGCATTATCCGGTGCTATGATACTGAAATAACCGTTAACATCGGCAGATGTTACCACGGTTGTTCCCTTTACCCTGATAGTAGCTGCAGGAACAGGTTCTCCATTGGAACCCAATACCCGGCCGGTAACCTTAATATCCTGGATCAGGTTGTCCTTGGCAGACAATACGATCAGGTTATTATTTAATACTTTATACGTAAGATTAGTGCCTGCAAACAGTGAATTTAACACTTCTGTTACAGGTGTGTTGGCTACATTAACATCAACTTTAGGATTTGTTAATGAAATTGCATCATCATTGTAAAGAAAACGAAAATTACTTTTCTTCTCAATCTGGAGCAGTACTTTAGTCAGTTCTGCATTGTTTAGCTTTAGTGTAATTTTGGATTGGGAGTACCCTTTAGCTGAAACCTGTACCAGTGAGATTAACAGTATGGCTATCGTTAGTTTCATAAAGAGCAATACTTTGAGAATGCCCGATTTTTGCAAAGCATTCTCAGGTTTAGTTTTTTTCATACTTTTATTGTCTAAGGTTAAGTAAATAAGAAAAACTTGAATTCCTTGGTCGGGGTTCAAACAAGTTTTTCAGTCAAGCCTTGGCTCGGGAAATGTTCATTCATTTCCCGTTTTTTTTAAGCAGTGTTAGTGGTGGTTGTAATCATGTTTTGTTTATTTGGTGATTGTAATAATGTTTTTGTTAATGGTGTACCTGAAATTGGTGGTAAACTGAAGCGCTGAAAGTGCCTGATCTACTGTTTCAGATTCAAAAGAGCCGGTCAGGTGTTCCTGTTTCAGATTTTCATTCTGGATATTAATCGATACCCCATACCATTTTTCCATTTTCAAAGCTACTTCTTCAAATGTTTCACTTCTGAAAACCAGTTTATTTTCCACCCAGGAAGTTTCCACTACGGAACTGTCTGCCGGTTGGTATGTTAAATGGCTGATTGCTACCAATGGCTCAGTTACTTCCACTTCATGTTTTGATTTCCTGAGGTTCTTTAAAACTGTGGTTGTAACCACATCAGCCGTTAAAGTAAGCTTCTCATTAGGTTTCAGGTAAATCTTCTCTTTGGGCCTGTCTTTCAGGGTTACTTCAATACTGCCTCTGATCAGGCTGGTTTCTATTTTCTTTTCATCAGGATAGCACCTTACATTAAATGCAGTTCCCAATACCCGTATATCCATTTTGGAAGTATGAATTACAAAAGGTTTTTCGGCATTGTGTACCACATCAAAAAAAGCCTCGCCTGATAATGAAACTTCCCTCAATTTATTTCCATAACTGTTTTCATAAGTAAGTTTGGATCCGGCATTTACCCAAACCTTAGTTCCATCCGGAAGGGTAATGGTGGTTTTAGATCCATTACTGGTAGTAATTTCACTGGATTTTTCCACAGAAACCGGACTAATTTTACTCACTTCGTTTTCATATAAAAAAACACCGGAAATCAGAGTTCCAATTAAACAAAGGCTTATTGCTATTTTTTTTATAGTGAAAAATCCCTTTTTACGGGAGCTGTTGATTTCCTGTTCTGCTGTAATCAGGTGGTTTTCTTCCATTTCAAAACCACTGGTATCAATTCCCAGAACCTGCATGCGCTGAATTAATTGCTTAAACCTGTACTCGGAATATTGTTTGTTTTCCTGGGGAGGAGCCTTCCATAAATCCTCCATTATCTCTAAAGAATAGGCTTCATGGGGTTGTTGGTGTAACAGTGCTTGTAATTCCTGTAGTTCAACCTCAGTAGCTTCATTAGATAATTTACGGGAAATTAATTCCCAGATTCTTTCAATTGCAGCATTCTCCATTTGTACAAATAGGACACTAATTTTTTAAAAATCTACTAAACGGTTTGAAAAAAAATTTAAATCTGCTTGTGCGGTTCTTTTTTAAGGTCAAAGCTGATGGCTTTTCCAATTTTCTTAACTGCTATAGCCAACTGGTTATCAATGGTTTTTACTGAAATATTTAATAATTGTGCTATTTCATTATACTTTAAACCATCCTCCTTTGCCATTTTAAAAATGAGCTTACAACGGGAAGGTAACATGGAAATTGCAGCATTGATCCGGTTAATCAGTTCTGAAGTAATTAAAATCTGTTCCGGATTATAGTTTACTGATGCAGTGGAAATAGTCATTTCTTCCAGTGACAACACATCTTTTCTGAAATGGCGGGATAAATAATTTAGTGCAGTATTTTTCGTACTTATAAAAAGGTAGAGTTTAAAATTTTCAATTCCGGAAAGAAATTCCCTGTTTTGCCAGATTTTGATAAACACATCTGAAACTATCTCTTCAGCCAGTTCTTTATTCTTGATAATGGACAGTGCAAACTGAAGCAGGTTGGGCATTAAAGCCATGTACAACTTACCAAAAGCATGCTCCCCTTTTTCGGTGCACAGTTCCATTTGAAGCTTTTTTATTTCTTCCGGGGCAAGCATTAATACGTCTGATGTTTTAGTTAAGGTGCAATCAATTAACAAATCGTCCTTGCTAAAGATAGCATAAACCAGCATATAACTGCAAAATTCATTAACATTTCTTTAGCTTAGTAAAGAAATGACATTCCTATCAAATAACAAAACCTTTTTCTTTTACTTTAATTTTAAATAGTCAATATACCAGCTTGCATTGGCACTGCTGGTCAATTTTCGGATAGCATCGGGAATAGCTGAATAATTGTTATTAAAATATTGAAGGGTTTCATAAAATTTAGCAGGGTAATATTGAAGGCGTAAATTAGTCTCTTCGCAATTCCCTATTATTTCCGGCAATATTATACCAGCATCCCGGAATTTCAGGGCAGTGGTTGCTTTTGTCAATTGACGGAAAGTTTTCACCAACCCATTATTTACATCCACACTGTCTTTTTTGCTGTAATACACCAATACTTCCTGCTGTTTAGCACAATTAGCAGTTGCCAATGGAATAGTAACTGAAAGTGTACTTCCGTCATAATTCCATTCTTTCTGATTAGGGATGGTAGTATATTTTACAGTAACTCCATTAACTTTCACCAGTTGCGGCATTTCTGCTCCAAATATTTGTATGGAATAAGTTCTGCTCTGCGGCATTCCCGGATAATTTCCTTTTCTGGGCATTATGGTTATTTTTTGAACTCTTCCAGCTTCATTCGTAGAGTTCACTTTTGTGGTAGCAAATTCCTTCGCATAATTTTTATTACTACCCCCATCTTCATACACCACCGCTGATCCGTTTGCACCAGGAAATACACCAATAATCATTTTACCGGGATCTTTATCCAGATTTTTAACCGGCGGATACATGGGTATCACTGCACCTGCTTTTACATATACAGGGTATTCTTCCAGGGTAAAAGACCTTTCTGTGGTTTGTCCGCCTTTCAGCAATGTTCCGGTATTCCATTCATACCAGTTATTCCCTTCAGGTAGCCATACATTGACTTTAGATACTCCATTCACCATTGGAGCTACAATCGGTGCCACCAGCAACTGATCCCCAAACATATATTGGGTGGTATGCTGGTAAGCTTCTTTTGCTTCCGGATAATCATAATACAAAGGCCGGCATAATGCCAGTGCAGAATCGTAATTTTTCCTGGCCATTGTATATATATAAGGAGCTATCTGATAACGGAAACGGATGGCATTACTCAGTGCATTATAGTTTTCACCCCTGAAATTCCATATTTCCTTATTCAGTTCTGCATTCTTGGTAGAATGGGTCCTGAAAATTGGGCTGAGTGCCCCAAACTGCATCCAACGCACATACAGCTCGGGATTTAATACTTTTTCAGCATTCGGACTAAACATATGCCCCCCTATATCATGGCTCCAGTAACTGTACAATACATTGGAAGCACAACTGGTAAAATAGGGCTGAAAGGCAAGGGTATTCCAGGATATAAAGGAATCCCCTGAAAATCCGATCTGATAACGGTGATTGCCCAATCCACCCCAGCGATGGTAAAGCATCGGCCTTTCTGTACTGTTTCTTTCCTTATCCGTAAAAAATACATAGTTCAGCCACCAGGTATTACTTAATCCTTTAATTTTTTTATCATTCAGCCATTGCTGCCAGTCCAGCCACCAAAAACTAACACCCTGCTTTTCCATAGGGTGCAATACCACATCAAACAGGGTTTCCATATACTTTTTATCAGAACCTATATACGGTATACTTTTTTTGCCGGCAGTATCAAAATGCATCTTTTTTGCAAAAGCAGTATAAGGTGCTTCATATGGTGCAATGCCGGATGCAGGATGCAGGTTAAGCGTAGTTTTTAAATCTTTTGCATGTATCCATTGTAAAAAATGATCCGGATCAGGAAATAACCTGTTATTCCAGGTCCAGCCAGTCCATTGTTTACTCTCTCCAAATTCATCCCTACGTCCCCGTAGGCTATCGGTATAATGCCAGTCCATATCTACTACCACCACATCTAAAGGCAGGTTATATTTCTCAAAATTATCCACTAAATTTCTTACTTCATTATCAGAATAGCTCCAGTACCTGCTCCACCAGTAACCAAATGCATATCTGGGTGGCAGAGGTACTTTACCGGCAACCAGTGTAAAATCGTACAATGCTTTTTTATACTGTTTGCCATATCCCATAAAATACCAGTCCTGATGCTCCCCATACGGGCGCTGTTTTACCCAGGGCCAATCGCTATGGTCAAACAAGAAATTTTTGGAATCATCTGTAAAAAACCAGCCATCTGTAGATATTAAACCATCTTCCAATTGCAGCTTTGTTTTTCCATCCGCATGCATGTCCCCATCATATCCGTCCAGCGTCCTGGCTGTTCCTTTCAGATTTCCTGTTTGCACCATTCCCGGTACCCAATTAAATGCATGTGCAGTATCCAGATTTTTTATGGTAAGATTGTGTTCAGTAAACTTACCAGACCCTGTTTGATACTTTAGCTCCAGTTCATCCGTTTGTATAATCAACCATCCGTTTCTGTTTTTTACAGTAAAATGTGGCACCGGTAATTTCCGGTTAATAAATACAAAACTGGCATCATCAATAAATGCACCTCCAGGGTTCCATTCCATTCGTATCATCCGGGGTGTTAATATGGTAAACCTTGCATTTCCTTCTTTTACTATAGCATTCGTTGCTGCAACTGCAGAACCATTGGTCTGGGAAAAGGTATAAGATTGCAGCATTACAAAAAATAGAAACAATATCTTTTTCATAGAAAACCGGTTAAGCATCATTAGAATCAAAGGCTTAAAGTTAAGCATTTTAATTCCTGTTTTAACCATTTACCTCAATACAGTCCCGTTATCAAAAACTATTTACAATCTTATAAAATATTGTATTCTGACATACCCGGATATAAATAATATATATTTAAAGTATGAATTAGTTCCTTAAATTTAATAAGTAAAAAGTGCATCTATGTTTGTTTATCAACTGGTTGAAGAAGCGGCTATTAAATACAAAACAAGTATTGCACTGTTTTATGAAGGGCAATTTCTTACCTATATACAATTATTAAAAAAAGTTTCACAGCTTTCCAATGCTATTCTTAAGTATGCACCGGGTGAACAGTTTATTGGCATCAGTGCAACCTGTTCCATTGAAATGATAGCGGGAGTACTGGCTATTTTAAAATCAGGCAAAACATACCTGCCACTGGATCCAAAATATCCGCCCTTACGTTTACAACAGCTAATAGAAGACGCCGGATTAAAATATATATTGTCCGTAAGTGCAGAAAAAAATTTCTTCAATGAATTAAGTTTAGAGGTAATTCCATCAGACCAGGAATATCATTTTACAGATATTGTTGTTCCCTTTCACAGCCCGATTGTTTGTGTATTATATACTTCTGGCTCTACTGGAAAACCGAAGGGTGTTTGCCTGGGGCACCAGGGACTGATTAACCAGATTAACTGGCAAAAAAAGAATGGCATTGCAAAACATGGCACTAAAACCTTGCAATACTGCCATTTAAGTTTTGATGCGGCTTTTCAGGAAATATTTGTTCCATTGTCTTCAGGCGGAACGCTTTACCTGATTAATGACCATTACAGGCTAAATACGGGAAACCTTTTACAATTTATTCATGTCAATACAATCAACCGCTTATTTCTTCCTTATGCCATTGTGCATTTATTGTCTGAAACAGCTCAGATTTACGACCTGTTTCCCCCTTCATTAAAAGAAATTATTACCGGTGGAGAATTACTAAGAATTACGCCGCAAATCAGTAATTTTTTTAATGAACTACCTGATTGTACATTAATGAATGTATACGGGCCTACTGAAACCAGTATCTGGGTTACCGAACTCAAACTAAAAGGCAATGCGCTTGAATGGCCTGCCATTCCTTCAATTGGTACACCAGCAGTGGGTGCTTCATTATTTATTGTGGATGAAAATCTCGGATTACTGCCAACAGGCCAGATAGGTGAAATTTTTATCCATGGGGATTGCCTGGCGCTTTATTACTTAAATAAACCGGAACAAACTGCCGAAAGGTTTATACATTGGCATCATCCGGTACATGGAAATATCCGGGTATACCGTACCGGCGATCTGGCTTTATTTAATACAGATGGTTCCCTGCAATTTCAGGGCAGAAAAGATGAACAGGTTAAGATCAGGGGCGGTAACCGTGTAGAACCAGGCGAAATAGAAGTGGTAATCAGCCAAATCCCTGGTTTTAAACAGGCATTTGTAATGGTAAGAGAAGATATCCCGGGGAATAAAACCCTGGCTGCTTATCTTGTCCTGTCTGATCCTGCTCTTAAAACGGAAGATATCAGACACCGTATTGCCGAACTGCTTCCCAGCTTTATGATTCCATCCAGTTTTATAGTTGTAGAGGCATTGCCCTATACAGTTAGCGGAAAAATTGATAAAAAATTATTACCATCGCCAGCAAAACAAATCAGGGAAAGGGCTGATGTATTTAAAGAAGTATCAAATGAAAGGGAAGCTTTTTTAAAAAACTTATGGGAAGAATTACTCCAACTGGAAAATATCAGTACTAATGACCATTTTTTTGAATTGGGCGGAAACTCTTTAATGGTAATTCAGATGATTGTAAGAATAGAAAAAGAAAAAGGCATTCAATTACCGCTGGATTCTCTTTTTGAATCTCCAACTATCGAAAAATTAGCTCCTTTATTACTGAGCACTACTAAAATTCCATCTTTCTCTCCGCTGGTTGCCATCAAAGCTTCCGGTAACAGGCTGCCGGTTTACCTGGTGCATGGGGATAGTCTGACTGTACTCAATTTCAGCGGAATTGCTTTGAATATCGATGAAGATCAACCTGTGTATGGATTACAGCCAAAAGGACTGGATGGTATTTCCGAGCCTCTGGAAACCATCGAAAGTATTGCCGGATATTATAACAAAGCTATTCTTAAAAAAAATCCTGAAGGCCCATATGCCATTGCAGGTTATTCTTTTGGAGGTTATGTTGCATTAGAAATGGCAAAACAATTACAGCAAAAAGGAAAGAAAGTAGTACTGTTGGGTCTACTGGATACCAATGTAACCAATGCAGAAAATTTTCTTAGTCCCCAGCAAAAAATAATCATTAAAATTAAAAGGCAGTATCCAAAACTGAAATGGCTGATCAAGTCTTTTATTCAAAGCCCTAAAAAAACTTTACAATACCAATTATTTGTTTTGAACCACAGAATAAAAAAACTGCTTCAGTTGCAAGACAAACCAGCCAATAAGAATATTGAACCTTATACTATCTTAATGAATAAAATTAACCGGAAACATTATAAAGCCTTGCATAAATACCACCTGCAGAATTATCCGGGTAAAATTGTATTGTTCAAAGCAATGGAAAGGCCTTATTTTGTAGATGATTTTGAATACCTGGGCTGGCAGAAATATGCTGAGGAAGGAGTGGAGGTTTACCACATTCCAGGAGATCATAAAACAATGTTTTTAGGCAGCAATAGCAAAATATTGGCAGCAGCCATTGAAACAGCCCTTTTAAAAGCCATTAACTGATGCAGGTATTACCTGATCTTAATTTATTTCCTGTACACTGGAAAAATGCAGATTCCTGTTTATTTAAGCAGGAAAATTATATCCATATTTTTAAACTGAACCTGGAAAAACTCAGCATTTTTATACCTTCCTTTTTATTAATATTATCACTGGAAGAAAAAGCAAAATCAAACAGCTATTCCAATTTAAAAGATAAAAATTCATGTATTATCCGACGGGCAGTTACCCGGCTCTTAATTGCAAAATATTGCAGGGTTCTTCCTGAAAAACTTAGTTTTATAACAGGTAAAAATGGTAAACCTCAACTGTTTGCCGACAAAATCTTCCCGTCGCTTTTTTTCAATCTTTCCTTTTCAGGCAATTATGCCCTGATAGCAGTCTCCAACAAAGAAATAGGTATTGATCTGGAACAAATAAAGCCTGATTTTAATTATTGGGAAGTACTGGATTTTGTTTTTTCTCCTGAGGAAAAAAACAGTATTCTGAATTCCTCAGACCCTTTGTCAGCTTTTTACCGTTTTTTTACCCGAAAAGAAGCTATTGTAAAGGCATTGGGAACGGGTATACATGATCAGTTGGCTGAAGTTCCAGTGATGGGAAGTACCGCCAGATTAGTTGATCTAACTTCATCATACAAACTGCTTCAGCTGCTAAGCTTTACGGTTTCTGCTAATTTTATTGGAGCTGTAGCTTTTGCCAATGACATACATGAAATTGAATTTTATGAAGTGAATGAATTATGGATATCAGCATTTTCATTATCAGGTTCCTTTAGATAATATAAGATTAACAATGAGCTGCGGTTTCCTAAATCTCCAATGATTACCTTGTACTGTCAATTTTAACAATATCATTCACCAAATTAAAATAAACATATGAAAACCTATTCCGATTTAGAATTGAACCATTTTTACCTGATCATCGAAAGTGAAGGAGAAGAAATCGTTTTGATAGAACCCATATTTCAAACAGAAACCAGTGTTTTAACCGCTATTCATGATGATGAAGAAACCACTTTCTGGCGTAAAAAAGGAGATGAAATATTTGAAGTGGTGGAAGAACTGACAGACGAAAAACTGTCTGAATATGAAATCCTTTTTGAAGAAGAGGATGAAGACGATTTGGAAGAAGACGATGATGAACTGTAAATAATAGTTCCTTATCAAATTAAAAAGCACCTGCAATAATTTTCAACAAATTGCTGAAGGTGCTTTTTTTACTTATTTAATCCTTCCCACCCATTCCTTTAAACTGATGATGTGTTTCTTTAAACAATACATTAAATGTGGTTAAAGAGCCATATACAGCTGTTATATATTGTTGCAGGTCTACTTTTTCCTCATCAGTCAATACTTTGTGTGCATTAATTTTCTGTTCAATCAACCGAAGCCTGTCGCGCAGCATCACAATTTTATGAAAAAAGGTTTCAATGGGAAATTCTTTTGCCTGTAAACTGGTATCACTGGGCTGCAAAATCATTTTCCCGTCATTCCACTTATTGGCCATCGGCACCAGCTGAAATTCATGCAACCGCTGCTCAAAAATATTGTTTACCGCAAATTCAATATCAGCCAGTGAAATGCTATTGTTCTCCATAACCCCCTCTTTCAGTTCAACCACTTTTAACTCATAATCCTTACTGATACTTTTCGTATTGTTCTGGCTTTTAAACCAAACTGTATAAAATTCACTGCCTGTATCTACTATCACTCCTTTTCCAAAATGCGGATGCTCCACGCGGGAACCAATACCCAGATTTTCCATGCTTTCTAATTTAAGTTACAAAGAAAGTAAAAGTTTTTTGTTATATCAGTTCCTCAATATTGCATGCGGGTCTCCTTTAAAATCATCATACAATGGCCCCATTACCTTTATATCATCATACCCGTTTCCGGCAGCAGTAATGGCAAATACACTGATCTTTTTATTATCAGGCAATACCAGGGTCTTTGTACCTTTTGGAATTTTCAACAAATATTTAAACAGGTAGGTATACTGGTAGGCATCATTTTCTGAAGGATAAGCCAGGTGCCTGTGTGATGCAAACCAGGCAATATTATCCTGTCTGGAATAGGGGTCATTGATCTTAGTTACCCCCTTAAAATCTGCTGTAAATTCCCGGTTATAGAACTGGCTTATAAAGCCTGCATTCTTTTGTACCTGCAGGGGTACTTTCTCTCCCTCAACTTCAAAATCACCCGTTGTATTGTCGGTAGCTGCAGCCAGTATATACAGTTTATCATAATCCCCTTCCGGTAATTTAATCTTTTGGCGGTTACAGGAAACTGCATTATTCTTACCATCTTCCTTACTGCCCATCACAAAATGAATATCCTCACTCACAATGGTATCCGGCACCAGTTCTGCCGGCAGGCTGGTACCCGTACTGCAATCATCCCTGTTATCGTCAAAACTCATCATATCCTGGTTAAAAGGCAGCACCACAGCCTGTTCTACCGGTTTGGTAATACCAGCAGCCTGCGGTTCAAATTTCACTGCAAAACTACGGATGGTATAATGCGTAAGGTCAAAATTCAGTTTCCCGTTGGTAAAATCTGCTGTTCCTATCTTTTGCTCCTGTCCGTTTACTTCATAGGCATCTGTAATCTTACCCGGCAACTGTACCTGTATAGCCTTGGTATCCTGTCCGTTCAATTCATTCACACGCAGCAGGTAATACCCGCCTGCTTCCATTTTCTTAAATGCCATCAACCCCACCTGCGGATTATTGATAGTAACCAGCGACAAAGACTTACCCAGTTTGCCAGGATGTTTAGGTGTTTCAAATGCAATCAGCGGCTGGTTAAAGAACTGGGCCTGCCATTGGCTCTGGGCCTTTCTCCAATCCTCCTGATGTCCATAAATACCATAACGGAAATGATGCACGCCCCAATCCTGTGTACCCTGGTACACAAAATAATTGGCTTCCGGGGTATACATCAGTGTTAAACGCAGGGTATTATTATCCGGTTTATCAGAACCGAATTTACAGTCTTCCAGTATGGATACTCCGTAATTGCCCGACTGGTCAGTCAGGTCAAACCATTGTTTGGAAGGCACTTCATATTTAACCGGGTTATTATTACCTCTTTCCAGTGTACCTACTCCTAAATTATAGGTTGCTTTTTCATTGCTAACAGTCAGGGGAAAACTGGCTTTCAGGCTTACACCTTTAGATTGCCAATCCAGTTTATTATCCACTTCCAGGTGTTTACCGGCATCCCCGCTGGCAAGGCTTAAAACCTGATCAATGTAAGAATTTCTGCCTTCTCTCTTAATTTCCAGGGCTACCCTTACCGGGCCCTGTTCCAGAACAGTGATTGTTGCATTTTTATCCAAATGACTGATAGCAGGTTTCTGCCTGTCGCTCCAGTCCATATTCCAGGCCGGCCAGTCGTTCGGATGCTCATGCAGAAATTCCAGTGTGGCAGGATGGGCTAATATTTCTTTTTGAGCCTGTTTATCAAATACACTCAGAATATCTCCATTACTGCCGATCGTAACTTTATAATACTTGTTTTCCAGGGATTGTGTGGTTACAGTTAATTCATTGGCTTCCGTTTTTTTATCACTGCCCTGTCGTATTTCATACACAGCCAGTCCGGCAGAAGGCAGTTTGGCCTGAAAAATAAATCTAAGATGGTTTTGTTTCCATTCCAGTACCTGAGAAGGGACTGTTTTACCTGCAGCATCCACTACCTGAATAGAACCGGGGAAAGCTGTATATTCCAGATCTGCTGCAACAACATCATCCCTGTCTTTTGCAACCGGGTTATACACCACTATGGATCTTCCGGTACCCTGTGTATTTAAGCCTGTAGTAATGGCACCGGCTGCATTGGTCAGCACCTGTGCAAAACCATTGGCAGCAATACCCTCATCATTCCAGGCATATTCATAGGCTTTAGGTATGGCTGTACCGGGCAGAATATCATGAAACTGACTGCCAAGTACCAGGTTCCAGGCATTGTTCAGTTTGTCCTGCGGATAAGCTGATACACCTAAACCGTCTGCAACGGCAGCAAGTTCTTCGGCCGACTGTGCCAGTAATTCATTCTTACGGCTCAGGCGTTTCATATAGGCTTCAGAAGTTAAGGATCCGGCACTATGTTCTATTAATAATAAATCCCCGGTATAGACAGGTAATTTGCTGCGCAATGCAGGGGTAATATCTTTAAACATTTGGTCTGAGGAAGTAAGGATTACCCTTAGCTTACTATCCGTATGGTTCAGGCTGCCAATAGCATTTTTCACATCCTTTTCACGGGGGGCACCACCCTGGTCACCCACCCCATAATACCGGTAATCAAAATGAATTCCATATTTTTTACCATCATCAGATAAACGGACATTCCATGCACTATCAATATCCAGCCTGTGTTCCACATTACCGTCATAATCAGTAGCATTCAATGCAGCTACGATGCCCTTTCCATCCGGGCCATTCCAAACCCCCACATTAAAGGGAATTCCTGCTGCAGAATGCCAGGTTAGCTTCTGCGTAGAGAAACCCAGCAAGCCGCAATGTGCCCAGATACTGGGCATATTAGCCAGAAAACCAAAACAATCCGGCAGCATATAATCCCTGCTTTCCACTCCAAATTCTTTACGGAAAAAGTTATTGCCATACAATACCTGGCGGATCAGTGATTCGGAAGAAGACATATTTACTTCCCCCTCTTCTGCAGATGAACCGGAAACATGCCACCTGCCTGCTTTAATATACTGGCCCAGTTTTTTAAATAATTCCGGATAATATTCCTTCATCATCTGGTAACGCCTGCTCCCGGTGAAATTGAAAACATAATCTGGATACTTTTCAAAAAGATTAAAATTTTCATGCAGTATATTTGGAATCCAATGATTAATAGTAGCCGGATAATCCCAGTTCCATTCCGTATCCAGATGGGCATACCCTACTGTATATAACAATGTATCGGTTTCAATATGATAAGGTTGCTGCCTGTATAAAGGTTGGGAGAATGACAGGAGAAAACTAAATAGTCCTGCTAATAAGAGAACTGAATGCTTCATATAATCGGTATTTACTGTGAAATTAACCCTTTTTAAGATTGTGGTTTTATATAGCCAATATTTAATTCTTGCTGTATCAGGTTTTACCATCTGCAAAAAAACTTACTGCACTTCCAGCAGGTCTTTAGAAAGCATTGCCGGAAATGCCTGGTGAGGATCCTGTTGGTACCAGAATACAGTACTGGCCACATCATCCTGTAAAGGAAGGTACCGGCTTCCGTCTCTCCAGCCCAATGCCTGTATGGTTACTTTAAGGTTTTTTTCAAAACGGATTGGGTCTGTAATATGCCATCTGTACATTCCAAACCTTTGCTGCGAAGTATAATGCCCATCCGGCCTGATTACCTGGTGCAAGCCTGAATAAGGGGAAGAAAATTCTGTATAATTTGATTCAGTAACATTGGCTGCATTCTTTTTTTCTGTATCAAAATCATAACTGCCACAGAAATAATCTTCCGTTCCGGTCCCGCAAATGGTTGGAAATTTATCATCATTATCTATAAAAAACTTAATCTCGCCTTCACCCCACCAGCCATTATTATGCACACCCCAGGCCAGGTAAGTACCCACATACTGCCCCTTACCGGAAACATGGTCCAGCAGTACAATATCCTGCTTATAAGGGTTGGGGTTTACCCGCCTGAACTGAGCATGAAAATAAGCTGCATCCGCAGGTACTTCCGTTTGAACATAATCAACAGAATAATACAGTACCATATCCTTATCATCAATATTTTCCATGGTGATCCTGCATTTTTTTCTGAATGGCATGGGCCAGTAACAGTTAAATGCAGAACCGGGGTTTACACATACCGGCAGCGATTGCAAAGCAGCATACTGCCCCCAGCCCATACAAAAAAAATCACCCACCGGGCATTCCACACTGGGTGTGGTTTCATCATCCCAGTAAAACCGCAGAATAGCATACCGCCAGTTACCGGTTGGTGTCATCCAGATATGCTGAATACTTCCCGCAGCATTTATTTCAGCAATGGTAAAAGTACTTTTGGCTTTGATAACCACACTCGGGCTAACTTTCCAGGTTTGGCCCAGGTCTCTGGCTGCATGCGCACCTGTACCGGTAACTGCCATTCCGCCTTTGCCTTTGGCACCATTAAAGTTTTCAGGACTGATAGAAAAACTTTTAGCTGCTGAAAGCCTGTACAAATTACTCAGGTTATTGTCAATTCCATTGAACTGAGCCATGATGCTGCTCCCTGTAAAACAAAAGAGTATCAGGATAAATTTTTTCATATGGAGGTGTTAGGATATTAAAGTTAAAGAATAAGCAGAATTTGTTACATTTTTAACAGGTTTCATTCTTTTAAAAAAGTATTTTCCTTTTTATAATTATCTTCATTTTAATTATGCCAAGCTTTACATTTAAAATTTATTTAGAAGATACCAATCCAGTGGTGTCCCGGACTTTTATTGTTTCCTCAGAGAACTCAATGTATGTATTACATCAAATTATCCAGGTTGTAATGGGCTGGAAAAATTATCATTTGTATCAATTTACAATTGACAACTTAATCATAGCAGATAAAAGATTAGTTTTAGATGAACTGGGACCAGTAACAGATGTAAAAACGCTGATGATAGAAGATATCTTTACAAAAGTAGGTACTGCGGTAAAATATGAATATGACTTTGGTGATGGATGGATGCATCATCTGGAATTAATAAATATTAGCAATAACCCTGTAAATGAAATATTACCCATTATTATAGCTGGTGAAAATGCCTGTCCTCCGGAAGATTGCGGTGGTGTTTCAGGTTACCTTCAACTCAAAAATATTTTATTAAACAAAACGGATGAAGAGTATCTGAATATGTTAGCCTGGGTAGGTTATAAATTTAATCCCTTAAAATTTGATATAAAAAATGCTTCCAAAGATTTACTGAAATTAAATGCCATCATAAAAAAGTATGAGGAAGGATTTAATTGAAGAAACTTCTATTCGTTATAAACTTTCTATATACCATTACTATTATTATAGCTGTATTTTTT
>Ga0208872_1000353_pt1 | contig 36559 bp, 33 predicted proteins | sample CryBogCBH12Aug08_FD_185508 | JGI IMG/M metagenome (GOLD analysis project Ga0208872, IMG submission 185508) | Freshwater microbial communities from Crystal Bog, Wisconsin, USA - CBH12Aug08 (SPAdes) | ecosystem: Environmental > Aquatic > Freshwater > Lake | place: Crystal Bog, Wisconsin, USA...
GGTGGAGATCTACGGCTGGATGACGGATGCACAATTTGCCTCCTCTTTTGCGATCTCTCAAGTCGCACCGGGCCCTAACGTGTTGTTGATGAGTTTGGTGGGCTGGAGAGTGGCAGGATTTGCGGGCATGATGGTGGCGACTTTGTCCACCATCATTCCAACGAGCATCATTTGTCTGGTTGCTGCTCGCTTGGAGAATCAACTCACCCATGCCAAATGGTATTCGGTCACTCGAAAAAGCTTGCCACCTTTGATTGTGGGTTTGATTTTTTCAAGTGGTGTGGTGACCGCTCGAGCCGCCGTGTTCGATGCCGTTGGAGTGGTGATTGTGATTGGGGTCGGAATTTACTTCTTTCTCACCAAAAGCAATCCCTTGGTGAGCATTTTTGCATCCATCGTTTTGGGCGTTGTGGCCGGTCGTCTTGGTCTTTTGTGAGCAAGACCGAGTCTTTGCATTGAGTTCAATTGAGTAACACGGCTGTGTCTTTGTTGCTTTAGAAATTTCCTCGTCCAAGGCCCTTTGAATGGCCTTTATCCGCCAGGCTTTACCCAAGAACTTTGCCCTTTGTCCGACCCGAAAGTCTTATAATCAGTATACTGAACGCTTTTCTACAACGCTTTGGCTAGAGTGTCATTTTTTTCATTGTTCCAGTTAACCTAAAGAATTCAATATGTTCCTTAAAAATGCTTGGTACGTGGCTTGTCGTCCCGAAGAAATCGAAGGTAAACCTTTGGGGCGTCAAATTTGTGGGTTGAAGATGGTGATCTACAGAGGTTCAGACAACCAGGCTGTGGCACTCGAAGATTTTTGTCCTCACCGCGGAGCGCCACTGTCTTTGGGGTTCGTCAAAGACGGAAACTTGGTCTGTGGATACCATGGACTCGAGATGGGTTGTCATGGAAAAACTGTGGCCATGCCATCCCAGCGTGTATCAGCCTTTCCCTCCATTGCCAGCTACCCGGTCATTGAACGCTATGGATTCATCTGGGTGTGGCCTGGTGAGCGTGAAAAAGCAGATCCCGAGTTGATGCCGGTTTATGAGTTCTTTGACAATCCCGCTTGGGCTTATGGTGGAGGCATGTATCACGTCAAAGCCAATTACCAATTGATGATCGACAACTTGATGGACTTGTCGCATGAGACTTATGTGCATTCCACGAGCATTGGTCAGCCTGAGATCGATGAGACGCCTTGTAAAACCGAGGTCAAAGACAACAAGGTTTTCACATCCAGATTCATGGAAAACATCAAAGCCCCACCATTTTGGCGAATGGCCATGAGGGCCAATGGATTGGATGACAATGCTTTGGTGGACCGCTGGCAGATCTGCCAGTTCACCCCTCCCAGCCACGTGATGATTGATGTGGGTGTTGCACTCGCAGGCAAGGGCGGATTTGATGCACCCGACCAAGACAAGGTTTACAGCGTGGTGGTGGATTTCATCACGCCAGAGACCGAAACCAGTCACTGGTACTTTTGGGGTATGGCCCGAAAGTTCAAGACCAACGACGCTGCTTTGACCTACAGCATTAGAGAAGGCCAAGGCAAAATTTTCGCCGAGGACATGGACATGCTTGAGCGCCAGCAAAGCAACATCTCGCTTCACGCGGGTCGTCGACTCTTGAAACTCAACATCGATGCCGGTGGTGTGAATTCCCGCATGGTCTTAGACCGTTTGTTGGCCGAGGAAAATCAAGCTTGACCCAAAGCGGGCTTTTTCAAAGCACGCTTTTCATTTTGCACTGCCAAACACGTGCTGTGACTTGGCATCAACCCATGATGGATGTGTGGTCCATTCTCCCAACCAACAAGTGAATTCAAGATGAACATCGTAATTTCTGATGATTACCAAGATTGTGTCAAAACGCTAGAGTGTTTTGCCAAGCTCAAAGATCACCATGTCACCATTTACAACGACACCGTGAAGGATGTGGATTCCTTGGTGCAAAGGTACAAGGATGCAGATGCCATTGTGCTCACCCGAGAGAGAACTTCAATCACCAAAGAACTCCTTGAGCGTTTGCCCAATTTGAAGCTCATTTCTCAAACCGGAAAGATCAACTACCATGTTGACGTTCAAGCCTGTAAGGATCAGGGCGTTATGGTTTGTGATGGTTCTGGCTCTGGCGCCTGTACGGTTGAGCTGAACTTGTTGTTGATACTGGCTGCTCTTCGCAACTTGGTGCCGGAGGTCGAGCGCCTAAAAAGCGGTCTGTGGCAAGGCACGCTGGGTCGCCAACTGTCAGGTAAAACAGTGGGAGTGCTGGGGTTTGGACGCTTGGGCTCACAGCTCAGTCACGTCCTCAAAGCTTTGGGTGCCAAGCCTCTGGTGTGGGGACGCGAGAGCACCCTTGAAAAAGCAAAGGCTCAGGGCTTTGAGGTGGCAAGTTCAAGAGAGGCCTTTTTCAAAACGTGTGACATCTTGACCATTCAGCTGAGGTTGATACCAGCAACTCAGCATTTTGTCACCGCACAGGATCTGGCCATGATGAAACCGGATTCCATTTTGGTCAACGTCAGCAGGGCCGAACTCATTGAGCCAGGCGCACTCTATGAGGGTTTGAAAAAAGGTCGTCCAGGATTCGCCGCGGTGGATGTTTATGAACACGAGCCGGTTTTGGGTGCCGCGGATCCTTTGATCGCTTTACCGAATTGTTTGTGTTCTCCCCATTTGGGATTCGTTGAAAAAGACAACTACGAGGTGTATTACGGAACGGCCTTTGACAACATCAATGCCTTTGCGGCTGGGAAAGCCCAAAACGTGGTCAATGGTTGATTTTTAATGGAGGGGTTGAGATGGATTTACTTCAAGCACTGACCAATCGCAAAAGCGTTCGAGCTTATCAATCCAAGCCTGTGGAGCGCGACGTCATTGAGTCTATTTTCTCCAAAGCCCTCAGAAGTCCTTCCTACACCAACTCCCAGCCTTGGGATGCGGTGGTGGTGACAGGAGAAAAGAGGCAGGCTTTGAGTGACAGGCTCTACGCTTTGGCCAAGGACAATGCGCCTGCTCAATCAGACTACCCCAATCCCAAGAGTTGGCCCGCCAAGGTTGAAGCGAGAACAAAAACGCACGGAGCCAAACGTTTTCAAGCCCTCAACATCAACAGAGACGACGTGCAAGCGAGAACAGAGCAAAGGCTCATGAATTTCAAGTTCTTCAATGCGCCTTGTGTGGTGTTCTTTTTCATGGATGAAAATTTGAGCACCTGGTCTTTGACCGACATTGGCATGTTTGTGCAAAGTGTAGTGCTCAGTGCCCATGCTCACGGCTTGGGCACTTGCCTTCAAGCCTCGCTAGCCAATTACCCCAATGCGGTTCGAGAGGTCTTGGATATCCCACCATCCAGAAAATTGTTGCTTGGCATGTCCATGGGCTACCCCGACTGGAATGCGCCTATCAATCAATACACGAGTGAGCGCGATCCGCTCGAAGAATTTTTAACGATATATTGATGGCTTCATCTTGGGCAGTTAAATGCCCAATAGAGCTGTAGGTCATTTTGCTCTAAGAGGCGTTAAGAGGTCGCTCAGGCCATTGTGATCGATCTCTTGCATGAGCTCCAACAATCGACCGATCTCACCATCTGGGAATCCCTCTCTGGCAAACCAATTCAAGTAGTTTCCAGGTAAGTCAGCCAACAATCGTCCTTTGTGTTTGCCAAAGGGCATGGGCGTGCTGACCAATTTCAATAGATCGTCAGGGTGCATGAGTAGGATGTGAATGAGATCTCAAGGAGCGCATCAGCGCAGTGGAGCGGGTTCAAAGTGGGGTACTCAACTTGAGTCCCAACGTCCAGTTTCTTGGAAGGCCTGGCTCAAAATACCCAGCATTTGAAGAGTTTACGATGACAGAGCCTACATAGTTGCGGTTGGTCATGTTGTTGATGCCCAAGTATCCTTCAAGATTCAAACGGCCCAAAGTACTGCGCTCGTGGATCTTGAGGTCAAGAAGGCCGTAACCAGCAGCATAGCCATAGTTTGCGGGTGTTGTTGAATTTGTATCATTGGCCCACATTGAGGACCTGGCCGTGAAGTCCATCTCCACTTCCAAGCCTTCAGATGCGTGTGATCCTTTGTTGCCATAACCCTTTTCCGACCAAGACAGTGCAGTGCTCAATGTGTTTTGTGGAATCGCCGGCAAGGCGTTTCCAGCTGGGATGAGGCCAGCGCTCGAGGAGAAACTTGAATCGTATTGAGCTTTGACGACACTCAGAGCCAATTGCTCATGCACGTGTCGATTCGATGCATTCATCATCGAGAGCTCAAAACCATCCCTGGCCGTTTGAGCCACATTGCGGTAAACACTTTTACCTGAGATGTTGGTGGTGGCCACAATGTCGTTGTTGGTGGTGATGTGAAAGAGAGCTGCATTGACCCACTGGCTTGCACTGGGTATCCACTTGGCGCCAACCTCTAAGTTGTGACTCTGCGAGGCTTGAAGGCCAGAGTTGAATCCGGCAACCACACTTGAGCCCACCAAGGAGTATGCGGTTTCTGTGGTGGTGGGCGTTTCAAAACCAAGTCCCGCGTTGGTGTAGAGATTCAAACGGTCTTGAACATGCCAGGTGAGTCCGATCACGGGTGTGTTGGTTGAAAAGCTGGACGTACCACCCAAGGCTGCAGAGGTGAAATTGGTGTTTTCAATTTTGACCTGATCGTGTCTGGCTCCAGCGGTGAGTGTCCAGGTGTCGTTCAAGTACACGATCGTTTGCATGAAGAGATCGCTGTTGGAGGACACGTTTTGCACTGAGGTTGGAGCAGGTGTGATCACCCCGTAATTGGTGGCACCTGATTGTCGGTATTCATTGGAGCGGTCCAGATCCATGCCAACGATCCAATCCCAAGACACTTCTTGGGCCCTTTCACGCCCTTTGAGTTGCACTCCCAAGCCATCATAAGTCCTCTGTAACCCAACCCAAGAGCCCACTTGAGGCGTGGCAGCGCTGGCTGAGGCCTGAGTTTGGGTGTTGTCCCTTGTTCCGTGGTACAGGCGAGTTTGAAGTTTCAAATCCGCATTCAAGCTGTGGTATATGACCCAACCGATTTGATCTTGGTCGACGCTCTTTTGGGTCTGATCGATCAAAGCGTTGGTGCCCGCTTGCATGGGGTTGGCAAGGAGCTGGGTTTGAGTCAGACCAAGTGGGTCTTGTGCCTTGGGCATTCGAAACGAGTTCAAAACCACTTTGAATCGTGTGTCCTCTTGGGGGTCAAAGGTGGTGACAAGGTTGAGTTGCTCGCGCTTTGCTGCACTGTTTGCTCTCCAACCATCGATTTTGAAGGTGCTCAGATCGGCGACGATTCCCAATTGGTTCAAGCGTGAACTCGCTTGCCAATCGGTGCGAGCCAATCCATAGGAGCCGAAATAACTTTGAACTGAACCTTGGGGATGATCACTGGCGGGTTTGGTTTGAGTTTGAATCACTCCTCCCGATGAATTCCCATAAAGTTGTGCCAATGGGCCACTTAAAACTTCCAAGTGATCCACAGAAGGGAGGCTGATCGAGGAGGCTTGGCCCTGACCATCCGGCGTGGTGAGAGGGATGTCGTCAGCAATGAGCCGAATGCCTCGTAGGCCAAAGGCAGTTCTTGCGCCAAAGCCACGAATCGAGATCTGTACATCTTGAGCATAGTTGTTTCGGTTCAGTGAAACGACGCCTGGTGCCAAGGACAGCGCATCAGAGAGATTGACTTGGGTGCCGGAGTTGGAGATGACATTTTGATCAACGGAGTACGTGGAGGCTGGCGTTTCAAATTGTTGAGATTGAAGTCGACCAGCGGTCACCACCACCGATTGCAGGCTTTGCTCCTGAGCAAGACTCAATTCTGAACTTGTGAGCAAAGTACCCAAAATAAATGCATTCAAGGGTCTCAGTCTGAAGAGAGGGCGATGTGGTTTGGACATGGGGTTGGTCGACAAAGACGGCGTCAAGTAGTCAAAGAATAAGAGTGAACCCTCTCTAGGGGTCACTCTAGGTGATGTGCATCTATTTTAACTTTTCCCTCTCAAACCCAGTGCACAAGGCGACTCAACTGCCCTGTGCCATAGGGCCTTTATGGCTCCAAGTCAAAGGCCAAAAAGACATTGCCCGGCATGATGCCAGAGTGATGGGAATAGCCTGAATTGGTAAAGAGCATAGAGCCTGAGATGGCAACACCTCCATCGCTCATGGAACCACCATTCGCTTTTACGCCATTGACCGTTAGAAAGGGGTGAGCCGTTTCATAATTCCAAACGATGGCACCCGTTGTGGACGAGTAGGCCCTGAGTGTGCCGTCAATCGAGCCAGAAAACACCAACCCAGGGGAGGTGGTCACGGCCGCGGTTTGCACCTGTCCACATGGGCGTTTGTCGCCACAAGCAGGGTGGGGCGTTTTCCACTTGAGCTCACCACTTTGAGCACTGAGCGCAACCAAGCCACCACCCGAGTTGGGGTTGGTTGCGTTGCCCAGTTTGGTTGCATCCGACAAGCCAGCAAAGATGGCTTGTCCATCTGAGGCCGATCCAAACATGATGCCACCTGAAGTGCCACCGGGTCCCACTCGAGTTTCCCAAACGGTATGTCCTTCATGATCAGGGTCCAAAGCATAGATGACCCCAGACTTTTGACTGGCGATGAGCAAGTCACCCTTGGGGGTGTTGATCAAGATCGGGGGCGCTGCAAAATCAAAATCAGGGGCATCGATGCGAGCGCAGTTGGAGTGATCCTTTGAGGTCTCGGGGCAACTGCCATTCCACATGTCATTGGGGGTGAGTTGTCTGGACCAAGCAAGCGCGCCGCTGTCCAGCTTCAAAGCCACAATGGAGTCTGATAGGTTCGCATTGGGGGAGGTGTAGGAGTTACCAGTCCCAATGTACAAGAGTCCTCTTTTGAGATCAATGCTGGGGGAGTTCCATGCGGCCACTCCTGCGGGGCCGTAATTGGGCGTTCCGTTGGCAGATGGACCCTTGGGTTTGGCAGCTTCATCAATGAGGTAGGTTTTCCAGGCCAGTTTCCCACTTTGAGCATTCAAAGCAACCACACTGCCTCTGAATGTGCAGCATGGGTACTTGGGATCTCCTGCCATGGATTCTTCCCTGGAGGAGACGGGGATGTAGAGCAAATCTCCCACTCTTTTGGGAGCGCCTGAGACGCGAGCCAATGGGTGATCATCGATCTTTGTTTTCCAAATCAGTTGACCGCTTTTGGCGTTGAGAGCGTACACGTTGGCGGCCAAGTCGGCCACATACGCGGTGGCATCACCGGCGCTGTTTTTTGCAATGAACATTGCCGCTCTCACACCAGCCTCAGCTTCCATGTGCCATTGAATACAACCCGTTTTGGCGTCCAAAGAAAAGACGTCTCCCTCCCAGCTGGAGACATACACTCGGCCCTCATGCACCAGGGGCTGAGCGCTGGCGCTGGCCGCCCCTGGGAAACCAAAGGCCCACTTGAGCTTTAACTGATCAATGTTTTGTTCGCTGATGTTTGTGTTGGTTGGGGTCTGAGTGCGTGAGTTGCTCAAGTCTGCCCCCCATGAGAGCCACTCTCCACTCAAAGGGGTGCTGCTGGGCTTTGTTGCCGAGCAATAAGCGGCCAAAGGATAGGTGAATTTCCCGTCATTGCCCAATTTCTTCTCGGTCACATATTGTGCGATGGCAATCCTCTCAAGCCTTGATCTCTCTGCTCCCACCTTTGACATGGCCCCTTTTTCAAGGGTGTTGAGCACATGTTCAGGCGTGAGGAGTTTCAAGACCTCACGTGAGGGTGCTCTGGAGTCAGCACCTTCATGGCATTGGGCGCAAAATGTTTTGAAGAGTTTCGGTCCGTCTTGTGCGTTTGCACAGCCAAGGGCCATTAAAAAGATAAAAGCGAGTGCCAGTTGTTTGAGCATGATCAAGACTTGGGTGAGCAAGGTTAGGAATAGGTGTTAGAGAGAGGATGCGTGAAGTTGAAATTGCAAATTGTTCATTCACTTGTCATTTGGTCTTTGTCGTTGGCCAAAGTGCGGATGTAAGCCCAGATGTACTGCATGTCCGATGCGCTGATCACACCTTTCCATGGAGGCATTTGATTTTTTCCATTTTGGACTGAGTTTTCAAATCTAGCTTTTTCTGTCACTTTGAGCTTTCTCAAGTCAAAACTTTGTCCTGAATTGATCAGACTCTCTCCGTGACAGGTCATGCAATAGTTGCCATAAATGCGCTCGCCTTTTTCAGCGGGGTCTGCAACTTGTGCAAACGAGTTTCCTGTCAAGATTGCAGTCAAGACACAGGCATTGAGAAAAAGGGAAAGAAATTTGAAGGGGTTTGAGGGAGTCATGCGTTTGATCAGTGAACGGGGGGATAGCCAATTTTGTTGAGGTACTCGTCGACTTCATGTCGGCAGTTGTCAAATTGGGGGTGAACCTCTTTGGGTGTCATGTCAAAAAGGATGCGAATCGAGTTCCAGCCGTCCTCCATTTGAGCTTTGAATTTTTGACCCTCTTGGGTTTTCAAGTCTGTGACTTGGTCAATGATCAATTTAAGGGGTTGGAAGTCACAGGCAGCCGATGCATCACTAGCGCAAAGCGTTGCCGCAAGTGCGATAGAGGTGCTCAATTGTCTAAAAAGCTTTTGAGAAGTCATGATTGAATTGAAAATGGGTCTAAAGGACAATACCCTTTAGACCCAAACGAAGCAGTGCAGCTTTATTTATCGAAAAGTGCAAACGTCCACATAGTTCCACCGTTGGGTACAGTGGTCAGATTGGGGTCTCCGGAGAACATGGCATAAACGCCGCCTATGCCGCTCAGGACGGTCACGTATTGGCGTCCATCTTTCTCCCAAGTAACAGGTTGCGACAAAATACCAGAGGGTGTTTGAAAGCTCCAAAGTATTTTGCCAGTGTCCGCATCCAAGGCTTGGAATTCACCGGTCATGACACCTGTGAAGACCAAATTGCTGCCAGTCACCAGTGTTGAAGACCAGTTGGGCGACTTGTAAGGTGTTGCCCAAGATGCTTTTCCAGTCATGGGGTCTACCGCTTTTAAAAATCCTCTCACATTGGGATCGTCAAAGACCGGTTTGCGCTTGACCGTGCCAGGACCTGAAGGTTTGCCAGGTGTATAGGGTTCGGTTTCAGGGGGAGCTTCGTAGGTCATGCCAATGTGCAAGGTATTGATGTAGAGCTTTTGAGTGATGGGGCTGAAAGCCACATGCTGCCAGTTCACACCACCAGATGAAGAGGGCCATACCTCGACCTTTTTGCCTTCAACTGCTCCTTGGAACGCGTCTGTGTAGTTCAATTTACCCGTTGCCAAATCCACGGAGTCGGCCCAAGTGACTTTTTCAAATGGGTTGGCAGCGAGGAGCTTGCCGCTGGCAGCGTCCAGGACGTAGAGGAACCCACCGCGATTGGCCTGCATGACCACTTTTTGTGTTTTACCCGCAATTTTCAAGTTTGCGATGATTGGGGTCTGGACGGCATCATAGTCAAAGGGGTCACCAGGGGAGATTTGATAGTGCCAAACCATTTCACCAGTTTTGGGTCTGATTGCTATGACGGAGTTGGTGTACAAATTATCACCCGCTCTTGATCTTGGATTCCAAGGAGAGGGGTTTCCAATGCCCCAATAAACCAAATCCAAGTCTTTGTCATATGTGCCCGTCACCCATGAGCTACCACCACCGGTCTCATAAGACTTGTTGGCCCAAGTCTCAACACCGGGCTCTCCCGCTGCAGGTACCGTGTAGTGACGCCACAAGTGCTTGCCGGTGTTGACGTCGTAGGCTTCGATGAATCCACGGTGTCCGTATTCTGCACCTGCCACTCCAACAATAACCACCCCTCCCACGATGAGGGGGGCGCCAGTCATCGCATAGCCATTCTCAGGTTTAACAGGCTCAGGAGAGGCGGTGCGCCATAGCTCTTTGCCTGTTTTGATGTCCATGGCTATGATGTGGTTGTCCATCAACGCTCTCACCAGTTTGCCTTCAAAAATGGCGGCACCCCGGTTCACGATGCCGCAACAAACCACTCGCAAAGTCTCGGGAGGATAGTCATGCATGACCCGCCAAATTTGCTTGCCGGTCAGCGCGTTAACAGCAACGGTCGAATTGTGAGTGGTTGAATAAATCACCCCATCTTTGATGATGGGGAAGGACTCAGCGCCTCTTGCATCGTCAAGTGAGTAGGACCAAATGGGAACGAGTCTTTTGACATTGCTTTTGTTGATCTGTTTCAAAGGACTAAAGCGCTGGCCTTGGTAGCCCATGCCGTAGACCAAAACGTCTTGCGTGGATTTTGCGTCATTGAGCAAATCTTGATCGCTTTGAGCCCAGGTGCTGCAACACAGCAAAGTCGACAGCAGCCCCGCTATGATTTTGAAGGAAGGGTTTTTTTTCAATTTTTGTCTCCATGTGGATTGGCTCAAAAATTGTAAATCTCGCGCTTCCTTTGCAGTCCTATGATTAACCACTAGTACAAGTGAGCTAGCCTAGGCTTTCTTTGATGAAATCTGTAAGGAAAGATTGTAAAAAACAGGAAAAACAATCTGAATTGGAGTGTCACCTTCTCACAGCCAAAGCACCGGCGCCAATCCAATGATGGACAATGCAATCAGCAAAAGGGCGCTTTGCGCTTTGACCGCTTTTGTGGACAGCACAAATGCATAGGTAGCTTTGATGATGTTGTTGCTTGAAGCAGCAATCAAAATCGCTGTCGCTGCGATCTTGTTGGGTGTAATGGATGCATCAGCTTGGGTCATGCCCATGATGAAGGGGTCAATGTCTGAGACACCCATGATGGCTGCCAATGAGTACACCCCAGCATGACCCAAATAGGTGGTGGCCAATTGGGTGATCACGAGCATCACCACAAATATGACGGCGAAGAGGAGCGCAACTTTGATTTCAAGCGGATTTCTTGTTTCGTTTTGTTGAGTTGTAGGCGAAAAATCTGAGGGACCCGTTTTTGACCAAATCCAACCGAGCAAGACGGCTAACAAGCCAATGCACGTGAAAAAGGGTGCAAGTGCTCGCATGAGATCAAGGTTAAAGAGCAGCAACAAGATGGCCAGCCTCAAGTACATCATGCCAGAGGCGACCAAGATGCCGCCAGAGAAGAGATGAGGGTGATTTTCAGTGCGTGAACGTTTAGCCAACACCACGGTCATCAAGGTTGAGGAATATGCTCCCCCCAAGGCAGAGGCAAGTACGATGCCGCCTTGACCTTTGGTGAGCCTTTGAATGACATAGCTTCCATAAGAGACTGTGCTCACGGCCACGACCACGAGCCATGTTTTAAAGGGGTTGATGTGAAACTCGCCAAACGATTCATTGGGCAAGATGGGCAAGATCACAGCGCTCAAAAGCAAGAATTTGGTGAAGGTGAAAATATCTTCTTGTGCAATGTGTTTGGTCAGTCCTTCGAGTGCATTTTTGAGCTCCAAGAGCAACATGGTGGCGACCCCAATTGCAGTTGCAACCCAAAAGTATTGATGAAACACCAATGCGCCAATCAAATAAGTGGTGAGTCCTGCCATCTCAGACGTGATGCCAGGCTTGCCCCCTCCCACCAATTTGTGCCAATATGACAGCATCAAAAAACCAGAAACGGCCACAAAACCAATGGCCAAGGTGGTGTGTTCGCTACCTGAGAGAAATGCCATGGTGTACCCCACAAGCCCAATCAAGGGGTACGTTCTGACGCCACCAAAAGCATAGCTCTCTGAGCCGTGTTTGCGCTCCTCCCTGTCGAGCCCAATCAAGAAGGATAAGAACAAAACCAATAAGATGTTCACCACATCGGGTGAGAGCCATTCGTTGAGTGTGGAAAACATAGGTTTTAATTGTCAAAGATTAGGGGGTGTGAGCATGCTTGCCTTTTGAGAATGCATTATGGTGCAAAATGCTTGGCTAAAGGCCAATGGCCAAGCTTGATCTTGAAAGGTCTTGAATCAATCGATTGATCAATTTTCCATGCAAAACAAGTCCATTATTTTTGAAACAATTCAAACGGTAGAGCAAGCCAAAAATGTGTTTGAATTGATGCTTTCAATCGCCAAGAAAAATAAGGTGTCTCTCAAACCCACCCCTGTGGAGCCCAACAGTTGTTGTGGAAGAGGGTGCGATGGGTGTGTGTGGAGTGCTTTCTTGCAAGCTGCAGAGCACTGGAGGACTGGAGCCCTTCTCAGTTTGAATGCGTTCGTGGCTTCGAATCTTTTGCCTTAAAGCCTGCCCTTTGAGAGGCTCATTGTTCAGATTGCTTTGGCATTTGGGTGAGCGTGTATAATAATGTCATGCGAAACAATGTGGTTTACAAACTGACCAAGTCGGCAATGCCTTTGCTGATGGTGTTTGCTTTTCTGTTTCCAAGCATTTCTGCTCTATTGAGCATCAGTTCAACGCACCAATTGACCCTTGAGGTTTGTACGGACCATGGCGTGCAATTGGTTCAATTGAGCGATTCACCAACCAAGGATCAGTCATCTTCTAAATCTGCGGATCACTGCCCTCTGTGTCAACTCCCTGTAGCAACAGGTCTGGCAGTTCAGGTTGTTGCGTTTGAAGGGGTATTCTCCTCACCACACTCATTGCCTTTGCCTGAGACCAAGTCACAGCATTCAGTTGAGGCCTGGACACATTTGCCCGCTCGGGCACCTCCTACTCTCGTTTGATTTCACATTCATCCTTTGGGGTGAATTTTTAAGTTCCAGAGTCTGTAAGACTTTGGGTGAAGTCATTATGAGTTGGGCTTTGTTGGATTAATCTCCAGGCCCATGGAGTTTTGAATTGAAATTTTCAGACCTTTTATCCATTGCGATAGTTGGAAGTATTTTGACTTTGCCAAACGCAGAGTCTTTCGCTCAAGTCTCGGTTCTATCAAATGAATTGTTGCACTTGGCCCCGGTTACGATATCTGCCAGCAGAAACCAGACCTTACTTCAAGACATGCCCGTTCACACAACGGTCATCACTTCTGAGGATATTCAGAAGTCGCCCTTTCAGTCCTTGGATGAATTGTTGAAAACCATACCCGGTTTCAATTTTTCAGGCGCACCTTCCTATTTAAGTGACCCTACAGGTACTCAAACCAAAATTCGAGGGCTTGGTAATGCAAAGGTGTTGGTGTTGGTGGATGGCATACCCATGCTTGACCCCTTTTACTTGACGACACAATGGTTTCGTGTTCCTATGTCCAATATTGAACGCGTTGAGATCATCAGAGGTGGTTCTTCAAGCCTGTGGGGAAGCATGGCTGTAGGCGGTGTGGTCAATCTGATTACCAAAACCCCCAAAGTCAACTCCAGTGATGTGTCTGTCAGTTACGGCTCCAACAACACTTCAAATCTGGCCTTCAATCAAAACATCGTCTTATCTGAAGCCCTTAGGCTCAGTTGGGAGGTGAATCAATTCCAAACCCATGGCTATCAGGTCACGCCTGCACAGTATTTGTACATGTATCCAGGTAAGGCCGCCCCCACAGACACCACAGATGGTTATCAACTCTCAACCTACTTTACTCCCTCTGCTTATACCAAAGGTTTTTTCAAAGTGAACTATTTCACTCAAAACCAAGATCTTTATGGCGTGTATGGACAAAACCTACAAAAGACTCCCAATTTAAGCGCTGGTTTCACGCATGAGTTGGAAGATGGATCCAACTGGGATCAAAAAGTGTGGCTACAAAACGTGTCCTTTAACAAAACCAATGGCTCCGGTTGTTACTTGGTGAGTGCATCCTCATGTATCAATGGCGGCTCATCGGTGCCTCCAACTCTGGCGCAAACCACTTCTCCTGTCGTGAATTACTTTTCACAATATGGAGTTCAAAGTTATCAAGAAAGAGGCGCCTCCACTGTTTATTCAAAACCCATCAACACATGGGTGAGCGACCTTCAAATTGGAGCTGATATCCGCCAACTCTCGGTTCAAGACACAGAGCAGTACTATGGTTCTCCCACAAGCGTCAACTCTCAAAATCTAACTGGAACCGCTTATGGTCAAGGAACTCAAACTTTCACAGGAGCATTTGTCCAAACCAAGTTGATTCCACAAGATACAACCCGGTTAACCTTGAGCGCAAGGTTTGACAATTGGAGCAACTCCAATAGAAGTTATTCTTTGATGACTCCTGCTCATGGCGTATCTCCAGGCAGTGGTCCAGCTACAGATAACACCAAAACGCAGTTCAACCCCTCAATTGGCTTGCACCAGGAGTTGTCAGAGATCACGGCCTTGAGAGCGTCCATTTACAAAGCGTTTAGGGCGCCAGGACTCAACAACCAAACCAGAAGTTATGGCACCTCGATCGCCAATCCAAATTTGATTCCTGAAACTGTGACGGGTTGGGAAATTGGAACGGATGTCAATACCTCAACGAGTTCTTTTAGTGCAACTTACTTTTTGAACAACATCTCCAACATGATTGCAACGTCTACTTACACAGTGGCCAATGCGTTACCTCAACCGGTGATCAATCTATGCAGTACAGCCCCATTGGGTAGTGCTCCTAATCTCACCAACTGCGGTTCATCTGTCAGTTTTTATTCCAACGACCAAAAAGGAAGATCCAGTGGGGTGGAGTTGAGCGAAAAATGGCGCATCAGACCTGATTTAACCCTTGATGCAAATTACACTTTGACCAACACCGTGCTCACCTCCACTTGGAATGGAGTCACGACACTCACCAATACCCAATTGGTAGGCATAGCCAATCAGGCGGCTTCATTGGCTGCAACATGGTACCCAGAGCATCGAATCAGGGTGTATGGCCAAATGATTTACTTGGGACCACTTTCTTATTACCAAAGCAGCACAATGAATGCCATTCAAGGCTCCAATGTGGTCTTCAATGCAAGTTTGAGTTTCAAGGTGAGTGAAGAGACAACCGTTTTTGCAAATGCTGTGAATTTGTTCAATCGACAATATCAAGATGGAACATACACGGCGACTGCACCACAAACTCTAACTCTGGCTCCTCCAAGGTCGATTTCCTTGGGCTTAAAGCACCGTTTCTAATATGAAAAAAACAAGTCAACAAATGAGTTTGCTCTCGAAAATCGCGAAGTTCTCAAGTTTTGGGTTTGTGATTCTGGGGTTGTATGGTCTGATGGACCAGACTTTCTCCCAAGTGCTCAAAGATAGCCAACACATGCACGCAATACATGAAAAGTCCAATGGATGTGAATCTAGGGAGCTTGAATGCGCAAACGCTGCAACACCAGCTCTTTTGAGAGATGGATCACTTTTGTTGACTTGGACAGCTGGTGGAGCTGTATCGGTGGCCAAATCTAGGGATGGAGGAAGAACATTTGGAGCCAGGATTCAAATTGCCGATCATCAAAAGTTTCTAGACACCGGAGGAGATGCCAGACCTCAAATTGTCGCCGATGACTTAGGTCATGTGATGGTGGCCTATGGTTATTTCAAGGATTCGCATTGGAATGCCAAGATTAATTTTGCGGTTTCCAAGGATTTTGGAGCGCATTTTTCAGACGTTAAACCATTGATCCCAAAAGGGGAGAGTGAGCGCTTCCCTGTCTTGGCATTGGACGCTCAAAATATGGTGCATGTGGCTTGGATCGACAAACGAGTTGTGGCCCAAAAGAACAGGGCAGGTAAGCCTACTTTGGGAGCCTCTGTGGCTTATACCAATACCTCCAATTGGGGCGATAGCTTCAAAACGGAGACCATTGTCAATGCAGAGACCTGTGAATGTTGTCGCATTGGTATGGGCTTAGACTTGCAAGATCGAGCTGCATTGGCTTACCGTGCTATTTTCTCAGGTGGTGTGCGAGATCATGCATTTCAGTGGGTTGGCAATGGAGAAAAGCCAAGCTCAATCATGAGGATATCAATCGACAATTGGGTCACAGATGTTTGTCCACACCAAGGACCATCTGTCTCCTTTTCAAATTCAGGTGTAGTGCATGCAACTTGGTTCACGTTGGGAGAGAAGAGGCATGGACTTTTTTATGCTAGATCAGACAACGGTGGAATTACTTTCTCCGATCCAGTGAAGATTGGACGTGATGAATTCAATCCAAGTCGCGCATTTACCTTGGCTTCTGGGCAAAACGTGTGGTTGGTCTGGAAGGAGTTCGACGGTACACAATCCAAAGTGTTTGTGAGAAAATCCCTGGATGACGGATTGAGTTGGTCTGACTCATTTGAGGTATCTAAAACGCAAGGTTATTCAGATCATCCTTTGCTACTTCAGCGTCAAAACCAAGTCTTTTTGTCTTGGTACACGAGGGCTGATGGATATCAATTGATTGCTCTGGGAGAGTGATTTGAAAAAAATAGTAGCTTTGATCTTCTTTCAATTGATATTGAATTATTCAGCAGAGGCAATTTCACTCGATTTATATCAATTGGGCGACTGGTCACGTGTCACAGCATTAAGAGAAAATGAACCTATGATTGTTCATTTTTGGGGAGTGACGTGTGGTCCTTGTATGTCTGAGATGCCTCGTTGGGGACAATTTGCAAACGCAAATCATGCCAATGTGGTTTTCATCCAAGTCGATGATGCGCCTAAAGCGAATGTCAGAAATTTAGCAGCTCGACTGCAGATTGATAAATTTAGAAATTATTATTCAAACACTCAATTTGATGAGCGCATGCGATACGAAGTCAATCGCCAGTGGCAGGGGGAAACCCCCTACACGATTTTGATTGGGAAAAACGGAGATCAAAGCGTATTCTCTGGAACAGCCAATTTTAAGAAACTATCCCTTTGGTTGAGAAATAATCAATGATTCCCCTGAACCAGGGGTTGGAAAATTAAACATTCAAGCTGTTGTGGCTTGAGGCCTGATTCTTGAAGATTTTTACTCTTTTGGGATTCAATACAAGTAACTCACCCTCCTTGTATCTACTCTCTTGATATTCGCCTGCAGAAAGGTGAACTTCGATCACTTGTTCTGGCGTGTTGGGCTTGTCTTGGATGCTGCTGAGTTCAAGTCTTGCCGTTGGACCAACCACAATGACTTTATTGAGTTGAGCCACAATGCCATCATCTCCACTTGTGTAACGCCGAACCTCAAAATCATAAGGTCTTACAAAGGCACTCACCTCTGTACTTTCTTCAATCGAGTGGAGTGAATTGTCTACGTCGATGACTTGTTGGTTGATATTCAAATGGACATCTCCATCATGTGAATGCCCTTGAAATACATTGACATCGCCAAGAAATCCATAAACAAATGGGCTTTCAGGCTTGTCCCAAACGGCTTGAGGAGAGCCAACTTGTTCAATGACACCTTTGTTCATCACCACAATTCGATCTGCGACCTCTAGGGCTTCCTCTTGATCATGGGTTACAAAAATGGTGGTGATATTGAGTTCATTGTGTAATTCTCTAAGCCAACGACGAAGATCTTTTCGAACTTTTGCATCCAGTGCGCCAAAGGGTTCATCCAATAGGAGAACTTGAGGTTCTACAGCAAGTGCACGTGCCAATGCAATCCTTTGTCTTTGACCGCCAGACAATTGAGAAGGGTAGCGGTCCCCTAGCCAGTCAAGTTGTACCAAATTGAGCAGCTCATGGACTTTCTCTTTGATGATTTTTTCACTGGGTCGCTCAGATCGCGGTCTCACCCTTAAACCAAAAGCCACATTCTCAAACACTGTCATGTGCCTGAATAAGGCGTAATGTTGGAAAACAAAACCAACATTGCGTTTTCGTACATGGACATGAGTGGTATCTTCACCACTGAATAAAATTGATCCAGTATTGGGGAAATCCAGTCCAGCAATGATTCGAAGCAAAGTTGTCTTGCCGCAGCCTGAAGGACCGAGTAAGGCAATCAATTCGCCAGAGTGAATGTCAAGATTCACATCACTCAATGCCTTGAATTCACCATAAAACTTATTGATATTTCGGATTTCGATGCTCATTCGGATGCTTTCTTTTCGTTATTGCTTGTGTCATGACCAATGTTTTCCATGGCCAAAAACTCAGTTTCTTGATTTCGTTCTGCAAGTGACTTGATCACGAGGGTGATCAAAGCCAGTAATGCCAGTAATGAGGCTGCAGCAAAAGCTGCAGTGGACTGGTATTCGTTGTAAAGAATTTCAACGTGGAGTGGAATCGTGTTGGTCAGTCCTCTAATATGACCTGAAACAACGGATACGGCACCAAACTCACCCATGGCTCTGGCATTGCAAAGAATGACCCCGTAAACCAACCCCCATTTGATATTGGGAAGAGTAACCCTCCAAAAAGTTTGCCATCCTGTTGCGCCTAGAACCATTGCTGCTTGTTCTTCGTCGCTTCCTTGAGATTGCATCAGTGGGATCAGTTCCCGGGCAACAAAAGGAAATGTTACAAAAGTAGTGGCTAAGACAATTCCAGGTATCGCAAAAATGATCTTGATATTGTGATCGGCAAGCCAAGGTCCAATCCATCCGTTTGATCCACAGATGAGAACAAATATCAGGCCAGCTACCACAGGTGAGACAGAAAAGGGAATGTCGATCAGGGTGATCAGCAAAGACTTTCCTTTGAACTCAAACTTCGAAATTGACCAGGCCGCACAAATTCCAAAAATCAAATTCAGTGGGACAGCTATCATGGCTGCAATCAGGGTCAATCCAATGGCAGAGCGTGCATCTTCTTGAGTCAAAGCGTCCAAGTAAAAAGTCAATCCCTTTCGAAGTCCTTCTGTAAAAACCACCAATAGCGGTAACACTAAGAAAAGAAAGATGAAAGTGCAAGCGATTGCAATCAGCAACCACTTGACCCAAGTTGGATCTTGTTGCGGGCTTGTTTTGGATTCGATTTGAGAGGCTGTGATTTTCCTGCTCATCATTTAGCTCCTATCAGTCGCCTTTGCCAGGCCTGCAATAAATTGATGATCAAGAGAAGGATAAAAGATATTCCAAGCATCACAAGCGCAACCGCCGTGGCGCCAGCATAGTCGTATTGCTCGAGCTTGCCGATGATGATCAATGGGGTGATTTCAGAAACCATAGGAATATTGCCTGCAATGAAGATCACCGATCCGTATTCTCCAATTGCTCTGGCGAAAGCCATTGCAAATCCAGTTAAAAGTGCTGGCGTGATAGAAGGTAAGATAACTTTGGTGAAAACTTGAAATCTTGTTGCACCCAAGCAAGTTGCAGCCTCTTCAAGCTCTTGCTCAGTGTCTTCAAGAATCGGTTGAACGGTTCTCACAACAAAGGGCAAACCAATGAATATGAGGGCAATGACAACCCCATTTGGATTGAATGCCAATTTAATACCCAAGGGAACTAGGTATTGTCCAAGCCACCCATCAGAAGCCAAAATGGCAGTTAGTGAAATACCGGCCACAGCCGTCGGGAGTGCAAACGGTAAGTCAATGAGTGCATCCAAAAACTTTTTGCCAAAGAACTCATATCTCACAAGTACCCATGCAATCAATAGTCCAAAAAACAAATTGATCAAAGCCGCAGTCAAGGAGGCACCAAATGTCAACCGATATGAGGCCATCACGCGAGGACTTGAAATCTCCTCAATGAATTTATCCCAGCTCAAGTTTAGTGTTTTGAAAACTAATGAAGAAAGAGGAATTAAAACAATCAAGCACAAGTAAGTGATCGTGATTCCTAGGGTGATGCCAAAACCGGGTAAAACTCTGCCTTTGCTTAGGCCGAAGTATGTTTTCAAATGTGTTTTCACTCAGTTGATTCTTTCTAAATTATTTTGAGTGGAATTTTTTTCTTGAATTTGTTCACAAAGGCCATTCAAAATACCCCATCCCAGCGGCCAATGGCCGTGTCCAGACTCTACGTTGATGTGTCCAACGTTGTTGAGCCTAATCAATTCGCTTCCCCATGATCTTGCAAAAGCACTTGCCAGGCGAGATGGGCAGTAAGGGTCAGATGTGCTGGACACCAGAATGCTATGGAAGGAAAGTTTTTGGAATGGAACGGGTGTGAATGTGTGAAAGGTACTCAATCGCTCTGGATTTGCAGGAGCAACCAAAAGGGCAGCAGAGACCTTTTGAGAGGCCTCTGCGTCAAGATGAGAAACAGTTAGGCAACCTAAACTGTGTGCAACGAGCACGATTGGTCCTTGAGTTTTTTTAATCAATTGACTTAAAGAGTCAACCCATTCATCCTTTTTCGGAATTGACCAATCACGTTGCTGAACTCGAACAGCGTTTGGGAGTTTTCTCTCCCAAATGGATTGCCAATGTTCCTGGCTTGAATTGTGCAAGCCAGGAACAATCACAATACTCAAGTCACTGTTGGATGAGATCATTTCTTAAGGTAAATTTGATCAAAAGATCCACCATCTGCAAAGTGATCTTTATCTGCTTTTTCCCACCCACCAAACCCCTGCTCAATGGTGAACAAATTGATTTTTGGAAACTGTTTGGCATACTTTGAAGCAGCTTTTGCTGAAGTTGGGCGATAAAAATTCTTGCCGGCAATGTCCTGGCCTTCGTCTGAGTAGAGGTATTGCAAGTAAGCTTCAGCAACTTTTCGAGTTCCCTTTTTGTCAACATTCTTGTCAACAATGGTTACTGGAGGTTCTGCCAGAATGCTCAAAGAGGGGTAAACCACATCAAATTTCGTGGAAAACTCTTTTTCCAGTAAATACGCTTCGTTCTCCCATGAGATTAAAACATCACCTTGATTTCTTTGAGCAAAAGTGATGGTTGAGCCGCGTGCTCCAGTATCAAGAATTGGTACATTGGCATAGAGTTTTTGGATGAATTCTTTTGCTTTTGTATCGTTTCCATATTTTCGCTTTGCAAACTCCCAAGCTGCCAAATAATTCCACCTTGCGCCGCCTGATGTTTTGGGGTTTGGCGTGATCACGCTAACACCAGGTTTGATTAAGTCATCCCAATCTTTAATACCCTTGGGATTTCCCTCTCTCACAACCAAAATGATTGTTGATGTGTATGGAGAAGAGTTGTTGGGCAGACGCTTTTGCCAATCTGAGGACAAAAGACTGCTATTTTTAACTATCGCATCGATGTCTCCTGCCAGTGCCAAAGTCGCCACATCCGCGTCGAGTCCATCTATGATCGATCTTGCTTGTTTGCCTGATCCGCCATGAGACTGTTTAATCACAACGTCCTGATTGTTTTTTGCTTTCCAAAATTTAGAAAAAGCATTGTTGTATTCCACGTAAAACTCACGTGTTGGATCATATGAGACGTTAAGTAACGTAACCGGATTGCTCTGTCCATGCGAAATCAGCGCAGCCATTGAAATCCAAAGTGCAAAGAAAGACTTAATTGTTATCAGTGGCTTCATGGAATTCCTTTAATTTTCTGTTTAATAGGATTCCATTTTGAGTTTTATGGATACAAAAGGGAACAATTTTTTTATTTTTAATATATAACTAAAAGCTATTAAGGTTAATATAAATATATATTTTTAGTTTAAAAGAAGATTATTTTTTATCTTCTTATCAATAAAGTTGATCGATATCAACATCTGATTTTCATTGATGTAAATAATCAGCACACATCAATCATGAAAGAAAAAAATGAAAAACATTAAAAATTTAAAATTGAAAGCTCTACCATTGACAATTCTTTTACTGGTATCTACGACCTCTTGGGCAGAGTCAGTTAGTCAGCCTTGGCTGATTAGAGTTCGAGCAACTCAATTAAATTGGAATAATCAGCAAAACAACGGACTCTCCAGCGTAAATGTAGCTGCTACAAATGTGACTATTCCAGAATTGGATGTTACATACTTCGTCAACAAGAACATCGGTTTTGAGCTTTCGCTAACGTACCCTCAAAAAGTGGATATCAATGTCGCTGGGACTGGCGCTGGTAATGTGTATGCTCTTCCGCCTTCATTGGTTGCTCAATACCATTTCACAGATCTTGGTTCATTTAAGCCATATGTGGGTCTAGGCGGTAATTTCACTCAATTTACAAGATCTAACATTTTGAACGGGGCTGCATCCGTTGATGCTTCAAGCACTGGAGCCGTTGCGCAAATAGGTTTCGATTACATGCTTGACAAAAATTGGGGTGTTAATGTTGATGTGAAGTACTTAAAGATAAAAACTGATGTTTATGTCTCAGGAGCTGACAAAGGGCAACTAGGTCTGAATCCAAACAGCTATTCAATGGGTGTTACTTACCGCTATTGATATCAAGCAATCATTGAATTTCATATCCAAAGGATTTGATGATTGCTTTTGTTTTATCACTTTTTAAGTACTGCACAAACAATTGTGGTGTGTCGTGGTTTTTCCCTGCATTCAAAATGGTAGCGTTTTGGATGATGGGTGTATGAAAAGAGGAGGGTACTATCCAACCAGAACCACTGCTAATTTGCCCATCTTTATAGACTTGGGATAGCGCAATGAATCCCAATTCTGTATTTTCAGTCAAGATGAATTGATAGGTCTGTGAGATATTTTCACCTAAGATGATTTTAGATTCAAGACGCGACAAGAGACCTAGCTTGCTTAGAGTTTCTTGAGCCGCAAGTCCATAGGGGGCTAACTTTGGATTGGCGATTGCTATTTTTTTGAATTGATTGGTGCTCAATACTTCAGCAGAACCGTTTACATAATTGCTTTTATTGCTCCAAAGGATAAGGCGACCGATGGCATAAGTGAATGAAGCCCCTTTCTGAGCATATCCTTCCCTCTCTAAAAGCTCAGTGGTTTCGTTGTCTGCAGATAAAAGGACTTGATAAGGCGCTCCGTTTTTAATTTGAGCGTAAAAGCTTCCTGTCGAACCAAATGAAAGAACCAATTTATTTCCGGTATCTTGCTCGAAAGAATCTGCAATTTTCTGCATTGGAATCGTGAAATTTGAAGCCACTGCAACAATGGCAGTTCCTGCGTACGATCTGGAACTCATCAAAAGACAAAAAATCAGAAGAAAATTTTTCATGTCAGTCATTTGTTTATCAATGATCTATGACTGTTACAAAAAGTTAAAATTCAAGGTGGTAGCGTGCGCCGAACACATTAACTGGTCCCCTTTGTGCGTTGTAAGCAGGATTTTTGATCAATTGCCAATCTGCTGTGATCCATTGATTTTTGTTGATGTTATAACTGTAGAAGCTTTCAAGGATTTGTTCAGGAGCAGATGCGAAATTTCTAACACCATCGCCGATAAAAAACGATACGCCTCCAGCTTGAAGAAATCTCAGTCGATCAGCAGAAATCCAGTCAATCATCAAGGCTGTCCCAAAAGCGTCTTCAGCTCGACCCCATTGATCACCTTTGAAAAGCAGGCCAGTTGATAGCGAAGAGTCAACCTCTGTGTAAGCAAGGGTTTCAGTTTTTCCGTCTGATTTCATGGCTCTAAGAAATATTCCAAGGCTTGGGCTCAAGGATTGTTCAATGTTGATGCCAACACCGAATTTATCCTTGTTAGACTGTCTAACTGCAATCAATGCATCTGGACCTGTCTGAATGGGGTAGTTGTGACTTATCAGGTAAGCTGTTGCATCGTTGAAGCTAGACATTTCTGATCTGTCGTGATACAAGAGAACCCTTATCGTTCCTTCCGCGTTGAAGACTTTGTAAGAATGTTCGATTTCAAATTGATCGCCAAAGTGTTGGGATAAATTTAAATCCAGCGCTTGTGCATTAGGTGTAAGGGGTGTTGACATACGGCCTATTCGATACACCCAGTCACCAGAGTACCACTCTGCTGCAAATCCCCATCCATATCCTCGTGAGTCAGCTGCGTAGTCGTATGCAGCGTAGGTCCAATTTCCCCAATTTTGAAACTGACGTCTGGGGTCTTTTGCGTACGAATTTCCGTCGAAGACATCAAGTGTAGAAAAGTTACCAATTGTCAAAACGGTTCGATTTTTATCAACAAGACCAGCCAATTGATTGAAGTCGCTTTCAATGAACTCTTTGTCGCCTCCATGTCCCCAAGTTTGTCTTAAAAATAGTCGTTGCCGATAAAAAACTGGTTTCACACCAGCGGCTCTTGTGATCTCTCCATTGGTAAACCCACCTAAACCCACCAAGTTGCCAGAAAATGGTACACCAGTTACCATTTCAGGATCAAAATACATCTCTCCATTTGTCCAGGGTCTAAACCCCCAATGCGCCGTTGCACTGGTTGTGTACATTGAGTCCTGCTCAGATGTCAGGCTATTTGGACCGTTGGGAATTGAAGAGTTGAAGGAAGGGTGCACTTGGCGATTCAAGGTTACTTGATATTTTGCGCTGGTCTCCTCTGCATCGTCATTGATCCCTTGTGCCTTTGATGAAAGGCTTGCCGTGCCAAAGACGACTAGAGCGAATGACGTTAGTGTCCAGTGAAATTTCATGACTTAGTTTATTTTTATTGAAATAGGAGTGGCTTTTTTGCCATTTGTAATAAGAGCTGAATATTTCACAATGTCAGTCCACTTATTACCATTTTAGTCGATTGTGAAATGCAATCTCGCTATTCAGACAATAAGATATGAGTGCAAAACTACTTCGAACGAAATCATGTGAGCATCCATAAATCAGATTGCTTAATCTTTTCAGCTAAGATGCAAGATCAATGAAGTTGGCTTGACAATCGATCCATCAAGAATTGATGTTAAGTATCCATAAACTATATGTCTGAAGAAACCCTGTCACCTAAATCAATCATACTTTGCACGCTCAATGCAAAGTTCATTCATGCTTCGTTGGGATTGAGATATTTACTGGCCAATATGGCCAAGCATGGCAGTGATGAATTGGCAAAGCGTACAAAACTGCTCGAATACACCATTAATCGAAAAATTGACGAAATTTCAAATGATCTCCTATCCAATTTAAAGTCAGAATCAAGCGGAGGTGTTGAGATCATCGGTTTTGGTGTTTACATATGGAACGTAAGGGAGACGACCGAACTCATTCGGTTGATAAAAACAAAAAGTCCAAAAACCATTGTTGTTCTTGGTGGTCCCGAAGTCAGTCATGAAGTTGAATCGCAGGAGATCGTTCGAATATCTGACTATGTCATAAAGGGTTGGGGTGATGTCAGTTTTCCTAAGTTATGCCATGATTTGACTCATGGGCCTAAACCCATTATGAAAATTATTCAAGGGGTTCAGCCTGAGCTCAAAGAAATTGAGATGCCATATAAAGAATTCAGCGATCAAGATTTAGCCCATCGTGTGCTCTACGTTGAGGCCTCTAGAGGATGCCCCTTTAAGTGTGAATTTTGTTTAAGTTCATTGGATAAAACAGCTTGGACTTTTGACTCTTTGCGCTTTCTTGATGAACTCAATCAGCTCTACGAAAGGGGAGCTCGAAATTTCAAGTTTGTAGATCGAACTTTTAATTTGAAAATTGAAGCATCAATTCAAATTTTGCAATTTTTTCTTGATCGAATCCATCAAAATGACTGCGAGGGTTTATTGATTCATTTTGAAGTGATACCTGATAACCTACCTGATAAGTTAAAGGCAGTGATAGCAGAGTTTCCAAAAGGGGTACTTCAATTTGAGATTGGTATTCAATCTTTTAATGAAAAAGTACAAGAGCTCATTTCGCGCCGGCAAGACAACGATAAAACAGAGGCAAATTTACGCTGGTTACTTGCTCACTCCAATGCACATTTACATACTGACCTCATTTTTGGTTTGCCAGGTGAAAATATTGAAAGTTTTGCCAAGGGGTTTGATCGATTGCTTGCAATTGGTCCACAAGAAATTCAACTGGGTGTTCTAAAGCGCTTGAGAGGGACGCCTATATCTCGTCATGAACAAAATTTCTCAATGGTTTTTGATGCTCAATCACCCTACATGGTAAAAGAGACAAAAGACTTAGATTCATCAACGATCGTAGCCTTTGTCAAACTGGCAAAGTATTGGGATTTGATTGCAAATTCTGGTCGATTCAAGTCTGCTCTTTCGTTGATTCTTGATTCAAACCACATCAAGCGTTCAGCGTTTTGGTCATTTTATGATTTGTCTGATTTTCTTTGGAGAAAAACAGGCAGAACTTTTGGGCTGACGCCGGAAAATTTAGTTGATTTGATTTTTGATTTTTAACAATCAACAAATCAATGGATGCTGAAAAAGTCAGGCAAATATTGCTTGCAGATTATCTTGAAAGTGGTGCACGCTTGCGCCCAATTTGTCTCGCTCAAGAAGATCTTCCTCTGAGCGGTGATAGGCTTTCAGCCAAAGAAGGCAGAAAGTTGAAAACAAGCAGTTTAAAAGCCAGGCAAGACCGCCATGGTTGATCGTTACTTAAAGGATTTATCTGGTAAAAATAGAAACTTATTTTTACTTTATCCCTCAAAATTAATTTTTCTTCATCGGATTTTGGCAGTCACCTTTGCCTAATTTTTTGAAGCATGAGCACCCCACGCTGTAGGATTTCATTGTCCCTTTGATAATGCCTGGGATACTGGCAAATCTTGAGTTCTCTGGTGGTACAAACAATTTAGGCATAAACCCTTTCGACACATGACTGCCATCTGTCAACTCGACCTGAGCTCCGGAGCATTGAATTGGGCCGTTCAATTGATTGCGAATTTCAAATAGCAAAGTCTTTTCATTGTCTTTGGCCCAACCAGCGTTGAAATTCACCAATTTGAGCTCATTGTTTGAAAGCGGGACGTCTTCAAACTCACTTTTGGATGAAAAAGGATTCCAAGCCTGAGCAAAGACCAGTGTTAAAAAGAAGGAAAAAAAGTGATGGTTTTTTTCATGGAGAAAGTTTGAATTTGGTAAGTCATCAAACCATGTTTGCGCAATTCGGGTTATTTTCTTTCATTTGACTTGTTATCTTCACTCGCATTTGGTTTGGTGTGAAGGACAATTTTTCGCAACAAATTAACCAATTGTTGTTGTTCATCAATTTCCAAAGGGTCAAGAATATCTTTTTGTAGATCTTCTACTATCGGGTGAACTTGCGTAAGAACGGCGTAGCCCTTGGCCGTTAGAGAGAGTTCCCTGGCTCTTCTGTCTTGTTCGCTAACTACCCTTCTAATCCAACCTTTTTTTTCTAGTCGGTCAATGACTCCTCCTATGGTGGCCCTGTCATATCCAATGTTTTCAGCAACAAATGCTTGATCTGTACCAGGGTATTTATAGATGGATCCCAGTGCAGCGAATTGAACTGGGGTCAAGTCAAAACCTTCCTTTTGAGTTCGCTCAACAAAGACGTGAGTGGATTGCTGGTGCAGGCGTCGTATCAGATGCCCTGCCATATCGAGTACTGACATAGCGTTTTCCCTAGGTTGGACAATTTGCGATTCAAAAGGACACAAATAATTTCCTTAATGATACAAGATAACTTGACAGTAAATAATAAGTACAGTTATTATTTGTCAAGTTTCAAAAAAATCGTTCTGTTTATAGATAGGAGATCATCAATGCAATACTACAAAAATGGATTCAGAGGGGGAAATCCCGACCTCAAGCAAGCCGCTGCAAATAGACGCAACAGAGGGGCAAACGAGCCTTTGCCAGAAAAAGTTGATGTATTGATTTCGGGTACTGGTCCTGCAGGATTGTGTCTAGCTGCCCAATTGGCTCAATTCCCTGAAATTGACACAATGATCATCGAAAAAATGCCCCACAACATCATCAAAGGCAAAGCCGATGGAATCAATACTCGGACCATGGAGATGTTTCAGGCTTTTGGATTTGCCGATAAGGTCAAGCGTGAGGCTTATTGGGTCAACCAAACTGCTTTTTGGATGCCTGACCCTCAAAATGCGGAGCACATCAAAAGAGTGGGTCGCGTTCAAGACGTAGCAGACGACAGCTCTGAGATGCCCCATATTTTGATCAATCAGGCCAGACTTCATGAACTTTTCATTGAGATCATGAAAAACTCACCCTCCAGGAGCGAACCCGACTATGGGTGGGAGGTAGTGGGTCTGGATATTGATCCAACTGCAACAGAGTATCCCGTTACTGTGACTTTGAAAGATTCAACGGGAATCAATTGGGGGGGCACAAAGACTGTAAAAGCCAATTACGTTGTCGGATGCGATGGAGCCCACTCTGCTGTTCGAAAGGCCATTGGGGGCCAACTCAAAGGAGATGCCGCCAATCAAGCCTGGGGCGTGATGGACATTTTGGCCAACACTGATTTTCCCGATGTCAGGCAAAAGTGTTTGATATCTTCTGCCAATGAGGGCAACATTCTTATTTTACCCAGAGAGGGCGGATACATCTTTCGCATGTATGTTGAATTAGATAAATTGCGACCCGATGAGCGAGCATCTCAAAAAAATCTAACCCAAGTGGACATGATTGCTGCAGCCAATCGCATCATCAAGCCGTACTCTATTGATGTAAAGGAAGTGGTCTGGTGGTCAATTTATGACATTGGTCACAGTATCACCGATCGATTTGATGATGTGCCTGAGGGAATGGATCGAAATCCTCGGGTGTTTACAGCAGGAGATGCCTGCCACACGCATTCACCCAAAGCAGGTCAAGGGATGAATGTATCAATGCAAGATACGTTTAATCTGGGCTGGAAGCTTGTTCATGTACTTCAAGGTCGAGCAGATCCGCGCTTATTGCGCAGTTACTCTCAAGAAAGACTCACTGAGGCAAAACGATTGGTAGAGACCGATCACAAGTGGTCGCGTGTGATGTCGGCACCGACAACTCAAGCAGAGAGAGAAGGTAAGGAGGAGCCCAGGATCATTCGACAGTTCAAGGAAAATCTAGAATTTACAGGTGGAACTGCAGTCAAGTACGATACTTCAACTCTTTTTGCTCTGGGCAAATATCAAGAACTGGCCAAAGGAGAGGAGATTGGTCGACGCTTCCATTCTGCTCCAGTTGTAAGGCTTGCAGATGCAAAGCAAATGCAACTTGGTCATGTTGCAGAGGCAGATGCAAGGTGGAGAATTTATGCTTTTGCCGGGAAGAATGACACTACTCAACCGGGTTCTGCCATTCACAAACTAGCTGATTGGTTGGAAAAAGATCCCTCATCTCCCGTTGTCAAGCACAGGCTCGAAGGTGATGACATTGATGCGCTCATTGACTTTAGAGCCGTTTTCCAACAAACCTTTGATCAACTCGATTATGGTCAAGTGCCGTCTTTGCTCAAGCCCAAGACTGGAAAGTTAGGGCTTCAAGACTTTGAAAAAGTGTTCTGCGTTGATCACAAAGGTTTGGGTGATATCTATGAAATGCGTGGAATCGATAGAGATAACGGATGTTTAATCATTGTGCGTCCCGATCAATATGTTGCAAACGTATTGCCCTTGGATGGATTTGCGGAACTTAGTGGTTATTTTGGCGCTATATTCCGTTAATTTTTTTTCAAATCGGAGTTTGAATCTCATTGGTAGAAGTCAAGTGATACGGTTCACAGACTTTTACCATTTCGATTCAAAATTGGATTGCTGATATAAGAATACGAGCCCTCTAAATTTTCATGACTACTGATTGATTTCACTGAGGTGAAGTCTTTTGAAACGAATCCCAAGCACTTTCCGCTTCACTGGCATACATCAATGCCGGACCGCCACCCATGTAGACGCAGACCGCGAGCATTTCTTCAAATTCTTCTCGACTACAGTTTAGCCTTTGAAGTGCTTTGACATGAAAACCTATGCAACTAGAGCAATGTTGCGTAATTCCGATTGCCAAGGCCATGAGTTCTTTGTGTTTTTCGCTGATCGAGCCACTGGACATGGCTGCTTTTGCCAATTGACCAAACCCCTGCATGGCTTGAGCTTGTGATTTTTAAGGGTTGCCATTGATTGCCCAATGTTTTTAATCAAGGTTGGGTGATCAAAGTTTGACATGATGAACTCCTATTAAAGTGTATTCAATGGAATTTTGAGGTATGAGATGCCGTTGCCCTCGGGGGGAGGAAGTTCTCCTGCACGGATATTGATTTGTACTGCGGGCAAAATTAGAACTGGCATGTCTAAGGTTCCATCTCTTGCTTTTCGCAAATCGATGAATTGGTGTTCTGAGATGCCGGTTCGCACGTGAATATTTTTAGCTCTTTGCTCTGCAACGGTTGTCTCAAACCTAACTTCGCGACCATTGGGAGGGTAGTCATGACACATGAAAAGCCGTGTTTCTAGAGGTAAATTCAAAATAACTTGTATGGACGAATAAAGTTTTTGTGCATTGCCTCCGGGGAAATCGCATCGTGCTGTTCCTACATCAGGCATGAATAAAGTATCCCCAACAAATACCGTGTCACCAAACTGGTATGCCACACAGGCTGGCGTGTGTCCTGGGACAAATAAGACTTTTGCAGTTAAGTTACCGACTTGAATCAACTCATCACTTGACAGCAGGCGGTCAAATTGCGATCCATCCTCTCTAAAGGAAGACTCAAGGTTAAAGATGCCTTTGAATACTTTTTGAACCTCGGTGATTTGCTCACCGATAGCGATCTTTCCACCCACTTTATGTTTGAGGTAGGAGGCTGCGCTGACGTGATCTGCATGCGCATGAGTCTCTAGTATCCACTTTACTTGAAGTTGTTTTTCTCTTAGGTAATCAATGACTTGGTCAGCCGTGGTTGTCGTGCTTCTTCCTGATTTGGGGTCATAGTCCAAAACTGAGTCAATGATGGCGCATTCACTTGAGCCTTCTCCATGGACGATGTAGGTGACGGTCCATGTTTGGGGGTCAAAAATCGGGTGAACAAAAGGGGTTTTATTTGAAATTTTCATGATTTTTAAGTTTATTTTTTAATATAATATCATTTTATATAATAAAAGTAAATATAATATAGAAAATTAAAAAAAGGAATTTAATGAAGTCTGTTTCGTTACAACTTACTCAAATGCAGCGCTCAGCAGAGGAGGCTTGCAAACTCATGAAAGTTCTATCCAATCAGGATAGGCTGATGATTCTTTGCCAGCTCTCTAAAGGAAAAATGTGTGTGAGCGAGATTGAGTCCAACTTGGGTATTATGCAGCCCACGCTTTCACAACAATTAACGGTGCTCAGGGAGGAAGATTTGGTGCATACAAGACGAGAGGGAAAGAATATTTATTACCAAGTCAAGAGTTTAAAAGCACTGGCAGTCATTGAAGTTTTGTACGAGCAATATTGCAAACAGTAAGGAAAAAAATGGTCATCGATTGGAATCACTTTACCCCCTGGTCATCTCTTTTGGGTGGTCTTATTTTGGGATTGTCTTCTTCTGCTTTTATATTGCTTAATGGGCGAATTTTAGGCATCAGCGGCATCATCGGAGGTTTGTTGACTTCTTTTAAAGGAGATGTGGGGTGGCGCATTTCTTTTTTACTTGGATTGTTTGCAGCACCGTGGGTGGGTTATCTCTTAATGCCTGAGAGTTTGCTTCAAATTCCTCGGATTGAGAGCGGTATGACTGCCATCGCGATTGCAGGTTTGTTGGTTGGTTTCGGAACCCGTTATGGTTCAGGCTGCACCAGTGGCCATGGTGTTTGTGGTCTATCAAGATTGTCAATTCGATCTATGGTAGCAACAGTCACCTTTATGCTTGTAGGATTTTTAATAGTTTTTGTTTTTAAGCATTTACTTTGAAAGAAGAGAGATGACACACCGCTTCATTGAATTTTTTGTTGGTCTTTTGTTTGGATTAGGACTCCTTTTATCGGGGATGACCGATCCAGGAAAAGTCATTGGTTTCCTTGATATTTTTGGAAATTGGGATCCATCCTTGGCGTTTGTGATGGGTGGAGCAATTGCTATTGGATTTTTTGCCTTCTCATTGGCCAAGAAAAAAACAAGTACTTTTCTGGGAGGGCCAGTGCATTTGCCTAAGTTCAATCAAATCGACATGCCATTAATGTTGGGAGCCATTCTATTTGGAGCAGGTTGGGGTTTGGCTGGATTTTGCCCTGGTCCAGCCCTAGTCTCGATGGCTTCAGGGCAGGTTAAGGCTGCTGCTTTTGTTTTTTTTATGATCCTTGGAATGGCGGTTTTTGAGCTCTTTGACAAAATGTTCAAAACAAAGCTAACCGACTCATGAAACGATCCATTCACTTCCATCTAAAAGCAGGATATTCATCATGACCTTGGTCATGTTTCTAGGTATTTTGATTGGAGTAGTGATGGGCCTGACAGGTGCAGGCGGTGGTATTTTGGCCGTCCCTGTGCTCGTTGCAGGTCTACATTTGTCGATGCAGCAAGCAGCACCGATTGCGCTCTTTGCAGTGGCCGCAGGTGCTGCAGTTGGCGCAGTTGATGGATTTAGGCGTGGACTGGTGCGCTATAAGGCAGCAGCATTGATGGCCGTATGTGGTGTGCCAATGACCCGAATAGGTCAAACTTTGGCTCATGAATTGGCGCAATATGTTTTATTGGGTTCATTCTCCATCTTGATGATGTTGGTATCGTGGAGATTTTTTAAACAGTCTTTGCAAAAAACCGATGATTCCGCTGATGATTTTCTCAGATATGCATATATCAACGACAACACAGGCAAGTTCATTTGGACACCTCTGACTGTGATTGTCATTTCCATGATTGGACTTCTTACTGGCACCATGACGGGATTGCTTGGTGTAGGCGGGGGTTTTTTAATTGTGCCATTGATGAAGCGATTCACACATTTGTCTTTACCTGGAATTGTTGCAACCTCCCTGTTTGTGATAACTCTGGTAGGCTCAGGTGGTGTGATCAATTTTCTTTTGGCTGGCGTTGAATTGCCCTTGATTGAAACCTCTGGCTTTGTCATGTCAATGATCAGTGGTATGCTCATGGGGCGATTGATATCTAGAAAACTTCAATCATGGCAAGTGCAGCGTGGTTTTGCTTTGTTGTTGAGTTTCGTATCTTTTTACATGTTCTACAAAGCTGTTATGAATTATTGAACTTAGTAAATGCAGCTTGATACGAATATATTTTTAACTCAACCCTATTTTATTAACTCAAACGGATCAACGAAATGAACGACCTATTCAAAGAAAAAGCACAAAATTGGGATGCAAACGAAAGCAGAAAGCAAATGTCCCAGGGCATTGGGGCTTGCATACTTGAAAATGTTCAATTCAATCCTCAAATGCAAGTCATGGATTTTGGTGCTGGCACTGGCTTGATAGCCTCACAAGTTGCGCCACTTGTGAGCAAAATAACTGCAGTTGATGTATCCGAATCTATGCTTGAAAAATTGGTCTCTAAAATTGAACTCAAAGAAAAAGTTGAAATCCTTTGCCAAGACCTTACACTCAATCCCAATGGCAAGCAGTACGATTTGATCATGAGTGCAATGGCCATGCATCACGTTGAGGACACAGAAAATTTGGTCATTACGTTTGTAAATCATCTCAAATCTGGGGGCAAAGTGGCTCTAGCAGATTTGGATACCGAAGACGGAAAATTCCACACGCCTCCTAGTGAAGGTGTATTCCACCACGGATTTGATCGCATTGTGTTGGGGGAACTTTTCTTAAAACATGGATTCAAGAATGTTCAATTTGAAACTGCTTACACGGCAAAAAGAGAAAATGGAGACTACCCAATCTTTCTTTTGTTAGCTGAAAAGTCTTGATGTATTTTCTCGGGAATATTGATAATTCAGTTTAATTTTCTCTAAATTAAATCTCTTACTTTTTCATGTAAAGATGACTTGATAAAATTTTTCAAAAGTTTTCTATATGTGGACTTTTGTTAAATCATGCTCAAAGTTTTAGATCATGAATTGATTAAACAACCTCATCTAAAACTGCATTATCTTCATTGATTTGCCTGAGTTCAGATTGTCTGTTGATCTCAGGGCAGTACTTTAAAAAATTGTTTTTATGTCTTCTGTAGTAAAGAAGACCTTGATTGATATTGCCAATGCTTGCGCCGCGCTTGAGCATTTCATCCCATAAGTTCCAGTCTTCTTGTGGATGCAAGGTGTTGCTTTGCTTATAGCCAACAGCTTGTCCTAATTTGGTTTTATAAAGCATTGAGCCGTGATGTTTGTTTGTTCGGTTCCAATAGAAGTCACCTTGAAAAGGCGATGTTTTATCTGGAACGCGCTCATTGATCTCATTTTTTAACTCACCTGTTACGATGATGTCATAGGTGACAATGTCAGTTTTGAAATTTGATAGAAGTTCAACTGCATCAGACCGAATCCAATTATCAGCTCCTAGAAACATCACGTAATCTGTTTCTACACGCATGAGCATGTCTTGAAAGTTTTTTACAGTACCTAGATTTTGATTTCTAAATACGTATTCGATATCAGGATACAAGCTGGGTAAATGTTGACAATCGTTGGCCCCGTCGTCAACAAAAAAAATTTTGGCTGGAAGCTTTGTTTGGGATAGTACCGACTCAATGCAGTGAGCTGCCAAGTGCCCGTATTGATAAGATGCAATAACAATGGTAATCATGGAATCATTGGAACACATGATTGAAAAATTCTAATATCATTGAGTTGATGACCTTCATTAATTCATGTTATTAAGTTTTTAGATATTTCAAATGCCCTGGTCGTCTTAGTTCAATTGAGTACTTTGAGGTTCAAGTAATCTTAGGTTGCAGTGTTTTGCTATACAGTGAAGCGCCGTAAAGGTCTTTGAGCGTTACAGTTAAGGCATGGGATTTGGCATCAATGTCGACTTGTCCAAAAAACTGCATTCCGCTTGATGGAGCAGCGTTTTGTTCGTTTGGTGCTTTTTGATAAATCACTTGCAAACCAAATGTGCTGTCTGTTAAATTTGGGCCAAAAGCGCCAGCATTCAATGGTCCGGATACAAATTCCCAAAAAGGGTTGAAATCGTTGAACTTAGCTTTATTGGGGTCATAGAAATGAGCTGCAGTGTAATGAACATCTGCCGTCAACCAAACGATGTTGTGAATGTTGGCCTTTTTGATTTCACGCAATAACCTAGCGATTTCAATCTCGCGTCCTTTGGGCGCACCTTGATCACCATTGGCGATCGCTTCCCATTTATCCAAGCCATCTTGAGTTTTGCCATCCGGCACTTGAAGGCCAATTGGCATGTCTGCAGCGATAACTTTCCATGTGGCCTTTGACTTTTTAAGCCCATTGAGAAGCCATGCAATTTGGGGGCGTCCAATAAACGCAGAGTCTTGATTTTCAGTCTCTTGAAGATTAGCACTATTGGGACCACGGTAACTTCGCATGTCAATGACGAACATATCCATCAATGGCCCGTATGGAATGTGTCGATAAACTCTTTCAGCCTCAACACCACCAAATTCGCGCATGGGTGCGAACTCATGGAATGCCTTTGTTGCTCTTGCAACCATCAAGGGAATATTTTTTTCCGTATAGCGTTTGTCATCAGAAACATCTTTTGAGTCAGAATAATTATTCATAACCTCATGGTCATCCCATTGCCAAATTTGAGGAATTTCTGAAGCCATTCGGCGTAAATTTGAATCCATTAAGTTGTAACGATAACGTCCTCGAAACTCATTTAAATTTTCTGCAACCTTGCTGACCTCTTCAGTCACCAAGTTGCGCCAAATGCTACCGTCACTCAAGGGAACTTCAGCGTTGATTGGACCGTCAGCGTAGATATTGTCACCACTGTGTAAGAAAAAATCTGGGTTGACCTTTCGTATTTCTTCATAGATTTTCATTCCACCCCAAGACTCATTGATTCCATAGCCTTGTCCTGCAGTATCGCCACTCCAAGCAAACCTAACATTACGGGTTGATTTGTGAAACGAAGATTCAGGAAGTCTCAGATGGCCTGTCATGGCTTCTGAAAAAACTCTCTCATTGTTCAAAGATTGCAATTTGACGCGATAAAAAATCTCTTCACCCGGGGGTAGTTGAGATAAGTCAATTCGACCTGTATGGTCAGTATTTTCAAGTAAGAAATTTCCGCGAACTAGATTTGATTTTTCAAAGCTTGGAGTTGTTGACCATTCAACCCACATCCTTGAGTCTCGATCGCTGCGAGCCCAAATAATCGCAGAATTTGAGGTTGGATCTCCACTTTGAATACCACTTGGGAATTGAGGCCGCATTTTTTCCCGAGTGATGATTCCTGGGGATTGAGCCATACCAACATTAGACAAGACCAAGCCTTGTGATACCAACAAAGCAGTGTTTCTTATAAAGTGTCTACGTTTCATTTTGAGCTTAAAAATTAAAACTTTAAACCCTTATTTGAATATCTAATAGTGTCAGTGAAATGACAATTTTCTTCTATTGAATTTCGTTATGTTTTTTTAAATGGCAGTAAGAAGTTCTGAAAAACGTTAATCAAATGATCTAAGGTACGATTTTCTCTAGACCTTAATGGCGCTTCATTTTTTTATGAATGGTTTGTAAGTCGGTGTCAGTTTTCAATTGAAAATTTTTCTAATCCATTAACTGTCCAATGTAATCCAGTACTTTCATCCACCTTAAACCAGTGTGATGCTTCTGAATCAGAAGGTTCTGATGCAATTGTATTGATTGGGTTTGAGTTTGGGGTTTGTGATCTGGTATGTGGTGAGCCGAAGTACATGCTTGGGGACTGATTGTCACTAGAGTATCTAAAAGCCCAAATTTCTTTTCCATTGGTTAATGCGCATGAAACTCGCAGTGGTTCAGTCGCATCGTTTTTTTTCATGACGTCCAAAATAATACGAAATGTATCATTCATAACTTTTATTGGATCAGAAGTTAAGCCCTTGCTGAGCGCTGTTAGAAATAGTGCCTCGCTATCGGTGCTGCCCTCTCTATACGGGTAGTGGGTATGATCAATCAAGTCTTCGAT
>Ga0208872_1000355_pt1 | contig 36534 bp, 32 predicted proteins | sample CryBogCBH12Aug08_FD_185508 | JGI IMG/M metagenome (GOLD analysis project Ga0208872, IMG submission 185508) | Freshwater microbial communities from Crystal Bog, Wisconsin, USA - CBH12Aug08 (SPAdes) | ecosystem: Environmental > Aquatic > Freshwater > Lake | place: Crystal Bog, Wisconsin, USA...
CTCGAAGTCCTTTTTTCCGTTGCCGTGTGAGTCGTGAGACGGCGGCCGGTTATGAGTATGCTCCTACGAGTTACTACGGAGTAACCCCTCGAGGAGGACGCATGCCTGAAGCAGTAATTGTTGCCACCGGACGCACACCGATTGGCCGAGCCTTTAAGGGCTCGCTCATCGACATGCGACCGGACGATCTGACCGCATTGATCGTCAAGGCCGTTCTCGCCAAGGTTCCCCAGCTGGACCCGCAGAGCGTCGAGGACCTCATCCTCGGCTGTGGCCAGCCCGCTGGTGAATCCGGTTTCAACGTCGCCCGTGTGGCCGCCGTTCTCGCCGGCCTCGACGATGTGCCGGGTGTGACGGTGAACCGTTACTGCTCCAGCTCATTGCAGACCATTCGCATGGCCGCCCACGCCATCAAGGCCGGCGAAGGTGATGTGTTCATCGCCGCCGGTGTCGAGACGGTCTCGCGCTTCGGCGCGGGCGCCAGCGACTCGGGCAAGGCAATGAACCCGCTGTTCAACGACGCACTCGCTCGCACTGCCGCTCGCTCCGAGAAGGCCGGAGACCCCTGGACTCCCCCGGCGGGCCTGCCCGACATCTACATCGCCATGGGCCAGACCGCCGAGAACGTTGCGGAGTACGAGAAGGTCGGCCGTGCCGAGATGGACGAATTCGCCGCTCGCAGCCAGGCTCTGGCCGTCGCGAGTCAGGAGAATGGATTCTTCGCTCGTGAGATCACGCCGGTGACGACCCCCGACGGCACCGTCGTCTCGAAGGATGATGGTCCGCGCGCCGGCACCACCGTCGAGAAGCTCAGCCAGCTCGCCCCCGTGTTCCGCGAAGGCGGCTCGGTCACAGCCGGTAACGCGTGCCCGTTGAACGACGGTGCAGCCGCGGTAATCGTGATGAGCGACACGCGCGCCAAGGAACTGGGCATCAAGCCCCTTGCCCGCATCGTGTCCACCGGTGTCTCCGGCCTCAACCCGGAGATCATGGGTCTCGGTCCGATCGAAGCCTGTCGCCAGGCCCTGCGTCGCGCCAACTTGACCATTGACGACATTGACCTCGTCGAGATCAACGAAGCCTTCGCCGCTCAGGTAATCCCGAGCGCTAAGCACCTCGGCATTAGCTGGGACAAGCTCAACGTCAAGGGTGGCGGCATTGCTCTCGGTCACCCCTTCGGTATGACGGGTGCTCGCATCATGACGACGCTCCTCAACGCCCTCGAGGACGAAGGCAAGCGTTACGGCATGGAGACCATGTGCGTCGGCGGTGGCCAGGGAATGGCCATGATCGTCGAGCGTCTGGACTGATCTCGGGTCTTACAAAGAAACCCCCGGAACTCGTCAGAGTTCCGGGGGTTTCTTTTTTGTTCTGTTGCGAGTGTTAGGCCACGTACCGCGCGTGAGTTTCGTCGTCGACCGCCTGAGCTTCGTCGGGCAGCATGACCGGAATATTGTCGCGGACCGCGTACTGGACCCGGCGACGAGGGTTGTAAAGCACCTCGTCAGCCGCCACGTAGATCAGCGGTCCGTGATCGATCGGGTCTTCCAGTATGGACAGCAGCATCTCGTCGAGGGCCATTATTCATTCTCCTTGGGTATCGCGCACGAGCGTGAGAACTTCATCGACGCGTTGAGCACACTCGTCGGCGTTGGGTGCTTCCACGTTGAGACGCAAGAGGGGTTCGGTATTCGACGGTCGAAGATTGAACCACCATGAACCGTGATCGACCGTGAGTCCGTCAAGGCGATCGGTGAGAACACCGCGTGACGCGAGTGTCGACGCGACCTTTTCCACCGTGGCGACGGGATCGTTCACGGTCGTGTTGATTTCGCCCGAGGCCGCGTAACGCTGGAAGGGACGCACCACTTCCGACAACGGCGCGGCCTGCTGACTGAGGAGTTCGAGAACCACCATCGCGGTGATGATGCCGGAGTCGGCGCGGTAATTGTCGCGGTAGTAGTAATGCCCGGAGTGCTCGCCACCGAACACCGCCCCCGTGTCGGCCATGACGGACTTGATGTAGCTGTGTCCGACGCGGGTACGCACCGCGATGCCGCCGTTCTCCTCGATCACTTCGGGCACCGCCTTCGAGCAAATCAAGTTGTAGAGGATGGTGGCGCCCGGATTACGCGCCAGCATCGCCTTGGCCACCATGGCGGTGGTGGTCGAGCCGGAAATCGGTTGCGCCTTCTCGTCAATCAAAAAGACGCGGTCCGCGTCACCATCAAAGGCGAGACCGATGTCGGCGCCGGTTTCGAGAACTCTCTTTTGGAGATCAACGAGGTTTTCGGGCTGAATCGGGTCGGCGGGGTGGTTCGGGAAAGTGCCGTCGAGTTCGGGATAGAGAATCTCCACATCGAAGGGAAGTCCCGCGAAGACCAGTGGTGCGATGAGCCCACCCATGCCGTTCGCCGTATCGGCCACGATTTTGAGGGGACGGAGCGTCGCAACATCGACAAAGGAGTGCACGTGGCGCACCCAGTCGGACTTGATGTCCTGTTCGTCGGCGTCGGCCAGAGGTCCGGTCGCCGGCGACTCGTAAAAACGGTGCGTGAGCTCTTCGATCTCCACGAGACCCGTCTCCGTCCCAATGGGCTTGGCCCCCGCGAGACAGAGCTTGATGCCGTTGTACTGGGCGGGATTATGCGAGGCGGTGAACATGGCGCCCGGGGCGTCGAGGTAGCCGGCTGCGAAGTACAAGAAGTCAGTGGACGCAAGACCGAGATCGGTGACCCGTACGCCGACGGAACGAGCACCTTCGGCAAACGCGGCCGACAAGGTCACTCCCGATGGTCGCATGTCGCGAGCAATCACGATGTGATCGGTACCCACAAAGGTGGCAAACGCGCTGCCCACCGCTCGTAGCAACCGCTCGTCAATCTGATCCGGGTACGTGCCCCGGATGTCGTACGCCTTAAATACCGCCGAGGTGTCCACGACCATTCATCCTACTGCCGTTGTTTCGTGAATTCGTGGGGGCAGTTTCGTCCACTACGGTGTCACGCGTGTCAGCGCGCGGTCACACTCTTTGGCTCACGGGACTATCCGGGGCGGGCAAAACCACGACGGCCAACGCCCTGCGCGACGTCCTGAGTCGAGCCGGCGCCGCCGTCGTTGTAGTGGACGGCGACGACTTGCGCGCCGGACTGAGCGGTGATCTCGGTTTTAGCGCTGACGACCGTGACGAGAATGTTCGGCGCGCCGGGGAGATCGCGCTCCTCTTGAACGCCCAGGGCGTTATTACCATCGTCTCCCTCATCTCGCCGCGAACCGAAGCGCGCCGCGCCGTTCGCGCGCGACACGGGGAGAAGGGTCTGTCGTTCTCGGAGATCTATTTAGCCACCCCGTTGTCCGTGTGCGAAGCACGTGACCCGAAGGCCCTCTACAAGCGCGCGCGAGCGGGCGAGCAGCAACACATGACCGGCGTCGACGACCCCTACGAAGCTCCCGAGCAGGCTGAGATCACCGTCTCGACGGAATCACTCGCTCCCGAGGTCCTCGCCGAGGACATCAGTCGTCGCGTCGGGCTCTTGTAAAGATCGCCCGAGGCCGGCGCCAGAATCGACGGCGCCACAACGCGATCACGAGACACACGACCGCCATGTCGGTCACATAGTTACCCCACGTCACGGTCGGCGAACTGCCGTAGCTCAACGTCACGTCCTTCGACGTGGGCGTCACCACCATGAGGTTGGGACTGACGCGGTAGGGACCTTGCCCGCCGGTGACGTGCCAGCGCGGGTAGTAGGACATCTTGACGATGACGGGAACTCCCACCTTGTCAACATGGAAGGAGAGAGTGGTTGTGCCCTGGCGCACGTCACTCACATGCACGGTGCCCACGGGAACGTGCCGCAGGTGTGCCGCGCTCGATACGTGCGGCCACGACGACGGTCCGTCTTGGGCGAGAAGGGTCGACCACGACGACGGGGACAGCCACCATTTTTCATTTGCCTGTAGCCACGACTCTCGTCCCGAAATGCCCGAGACGACATTGGGCAGTTCACTCACACCCGCAACGACCGGAGAATGACGAATGAGGTACACGTGCCAACTCACACCAGAACTCGTGAACGTGGGTGTGTGTGCGACCGGAATGAGGTCGGCGTTCGCGTCGGCCTGTTTGATGATCGACGGACTAAAGGCGATGTAGTACCGCACGCCCAGCATTTGCAGATGCTGGATGCCGAGGGGCAAGTTCACTTGCGAGCTGTACTGCAAGCCCACGACGGGATTACTCGGCGACACACTCAACTCGGACTGATTCAAGAAGTGATACGGCGTCGTCGCCGACGACTCGAAAAACAAGCCCTCCATGGAGCCCACGCAATTATTGGTCCAGTACGGGAGAAGCATGAGGGCCATCGTGGTACCGAAGCGACTCTCGGACCCGTCGTACTGCCACATCGCTTGACCACATCCCAGGCGATGACCCACTCGACCCATCATTGTCATGATCGCGTGGTATTCCGTCCACGCGGCACCCTTGCTTTGGTACCCCGAGAAGTTCCACGCGGCCCAGCTGGACACTTGATTAGCTCCCGGCGTCACGCCAACCAGGGAACTCCCGAAACTGGTCGACGTCCCTGGGAGGACGACCAGAGGCGCCATCACCGCGAGACTCAGCGTGACTCCCACGAGGATTCGCGATCGTCGCGCAGACATCTCGTCCGCCATTTCCTCTCGACGTCGCGCGAATGCTCGACTGGCCGCGCCGAGTACTCGACCTACGAACCAACCCGCCGAGAGATAGACCGAAATGAACCAGAACGGGACGAGTCGCTCGTTCCACAAAGCGCCCTGCGGATCCGCCATGAAAGCCACCAGCGCCAGCGCGGCCGACAGAGTGACCGTGATGCCCAACCGATCACCCACGACGAATGCGACGAGGAGGGCGATGGCGGCGAGACAAATCACGAAGAAGTCGGAGCCCGGCCCGCCGCTCGCGCTGAAGAAGCCCAGTTTGGTGAAGACCGCGTGGAAATCGCTCACGGGATCATTCACGTACCCCATCGACGTCGTGTAGTCCTGCGAGGTTGCAAAAGGTAGGAGCCACCACGCCGACAGCGCCGCGCTGAGTACGCCAGACGACACGACGAACCACACCGCGCGTCGTCCGTCGTGCCGGCGCAACGCGGGGCGATCGCGATCGAACGCGCCGTGACGCCCAAGGAGTTCCAGCAGTAGGAGAAGTCCCACGTCCATGAGTGCGAACAGCCACGGGACCAGGTGGGCGGCGAGCGTCAGGCTGAGGAAAACGGCCGCGGTCCATCGGCCACGCCCGGTGCGGATGCCGCGAGCGAAAAGTCCGATGGTAATCAGCGACAGCGCCAGGGACAGAGAAAACGAGTACTCACCCGCCAAGGTTGAAAAAAGGTTGCCACCATCAATGGTGAAAGCGGGATCAAAGAGAAACGGCAGGGTGGCGGCGGCGAGTGCCGCGGGTATCGGGTCGCGCGCCCGGAAGAGTTTTCCCATCACAAAAGCGGCGAGTGGGAGTAAGAGTGAACCGAGAATGGTGGCGAGCTTGAAGGCGACGGAGAAACCAACGACGTAACTACCGAGAGCGGCGAACAGGTCAGGCAGGACGAAGTAGTAGGTGTAGCTCGGGAAGCCGTCGAACCAGCCGGGATACCACGACGTCAGCGTGAGCGAGCTGAGGTGATCACGGAGATACGACGCGGTTGCAACGTGCGACCCGGTGTCACCTCCCGTCTCCAAGGAGTTCTGCAGGAGCAGTGACGGATGTAGCGCCCAGAGTGTGACGTAGGTCACGACCATCAGCACGACGGCGTTGGCCACCCGTTGGGGCGTCCACCACAAGAGAAGTCGTCGCATTACCCGTGCGCGCGCTGAGCTACCAGCGACAGAACCGCCAATGTATTGAATGAGGCGTGCATGATCATGCTGGGCAACATCCGCTTGGTCTTGGCGTACACCAAGGCGAGAACGATGCCCGTGGCGGCCAGCCCCGGCAACTGCACCAACTCACCGTGGGCGAGACCGAAGAGAATCCCGTCCAAAGAGATCGCGAGGACGCTGAGTGCGACCACGGGCGGGTTCGCGATGAGGTTGGTCAGACCGCACAAGAGAGTGCCTCGAAAGAACAGTTCTTCAAAAATCGGTGCACCGAAGGCGGTGAGCAGGCACAGCAATGCGAACATCGCTCCGTGGGCGTCTCCAAAGATCTTGTGAGTCGGTCCGTTCAAATTGTGCACGTGGAAGGGGAGGTAGGCCAAGCCCACCGCGATTTGGCATCCCACGCCGAGAAGAATGAACCAAAGGTCCTTCACCCGAAAGGAGAAGACGCCGCGATCCGGAAAAATCCGGTACACCTTCTGAGCAACGAGGGTGGTGCCGCCAAAACCTACCCACAGCCCCAGCAGGGAGGCCACGAGAAACCACGGTGGTGGTGACGCCATGTGGGAAATAGTGGTCAGCGACAATTTCGAACCGCTCAGCGAGTGCCCGAGGACCGCAAAAATCAAGGCCAGAATCTCGCCCGTGATGAATCCACCCAGGCATAAACCCACCACCGCAAACCCGGAACGTCGAGGCAGCCAGCGCGGGGGGGCCAAAGGGGCGAGATCGGTCACCCGGTAAGGCTAACAACGGTTCTTGCGCTCGTTGGGCGCCGCGGTAACGGCGTGACGGTCGAGGCCTAGCATGGATGGCAATGACGATGCCCCCGAATGACGAATCGCCCTGGAAGAAGTTGACCCAGCCGAAGGGTAACAACGCACCGAAGCCCGGTGGAACCCCCGTGCCGGACCCCAAGCGTCGGTACTTCCTTATTGCTCTGGCCGGACTCTTGATCGTTCTGATCTTTGTCAGCCCCTTTTCGAAGTCGGGAAGCACCAAGTCCCTCCCCTACTCCCAGTTCCTCGCCGACGCGAAAGAGCACAAGGTCAAGACGGTCACGATCAGCAACGCGTCAGGTGAAATCACGGGCACCCTGAGCGACGGCACGTCGTATTCCTCCATTGGGCCGAACCCGGCCATCTCCGAGGATGTCACCGCGCTTCGCCTCGACGGCATCGACGTCAAGTTCGATAACCCGTCTGGCCTGTCTACGTATCTGCCGATCTTGATTTACGTGGTCCTCTTCGGCGTCATGATCTTCTTCGTCATGCGTTCGGCTCGAAGCCAGATGAACGGCATGATGTCCATTGGTCGCTCCAAAGCCAAATTGTTCAATGAGGACCGACCCACCACCACCTTTGCGGACGTGGCCGGCTACGACGGCGTCAAGCAGGAGATCTCGGAGGTCGTGGAGTTCCTGAAGACTCCCGGTCGCTACAAGGCCATTGGGGCCACGATCCCGAAGGGTGTCCTCCTCGTGGGTCCTCCCGGAACGGGCAAGACTCTGATCGCACGCGCCGTCGCCGGCGAAGCGGGCGTCCCCTTCTTCTCGGTGTCCGGATCGGACTTCATGGAAATGTTTGTCGGCGTCGGCGCCAGCCGCGTGCGCGACCTGTTCCAATCAGCGCGCAAGCAAGCGCCGGCCATCATCTTCGTCGACGAAATTGACTCCATTGGTCGCAAGCGTGGCGCGGGTCTCGGCGGCGGACACGACGAGAGGGAGCAGACGCTCAACCAAATGTTGTCCGAAATGGATGGCTTCGACCCGAGCGAGGGCGTGGTGATCATTGCGGCGACGAACCGACCTGACGTGCTGGACCAAGCGCTGCTGCGACCCGGTCGTTTTGACCGCCAAATCGTCGTTCCGCTCCCCGACTACGAAGAGCGACTCCCGATTCTGCAGGTGCACGCCAAGAACAAGCGTCTTGACGACGACGTCAGCCTCGAGTTGGTGGCGCGAGGAACACCGGGCATGTCGGGTGCGGATCTCGCAAACCTCGTGAACGAAGCGGCTCTGCACGCTGTGCGCCGTGGCGCCCAGACCATCGGCATGGAGGACTTCGAGTCCGCTCGTGACCGAGTATTGATGGGCCAGAAGCGCGACTCCACGGTCCTGCGCGATGACGACCGCGAACGCATTGCGTACCACGAAGGTGGCCACGCGTTGTTGGCCTACGTGCTCGAAAAGGCCGACCCGCTACACAAGATCACGATCATTCCGCGCGGTATGGCGCTCGGTGTGACCATGACGCTGCCGGAAGAAGATCGTCACATCTACTCGCGTCAACACATTGAAGACTCCTTGTGCATGCGCATGGGCGGTCGCGTGGCCGAGCTCCTGATCTACGGCGACCTCTCCACCGGCGCTAGTGACGACTTGCAGCGCAATACCGAACTCGCACGACGCATGGTGCGGGAGTGGGGCATGTCGAAGGAAATCGGTCCTATGGCGTGGGGCTCGAACGGACAAGTCTTCTTGGGTGAGGACCTCGTCCACACCCGCGACTACTCCGACGAGACGGCCAAGGTCATTGACGACGAAGTCGAGCGCATCTTGCGTGAACAAGAGTCTCGAGCCATTGAGGTGCTCACCCTCCACCGTCGGGGCCTCACCGCCCTCGCGCAGGCGCTGCTCGAAAATGAAACCATCGACGGCGAAGTTGCCGCCCGACTCATTGACGAAGCCCATGGTGAGCCCGTACACCCGAATGGGTCAAAGACGGTCAGTTCATTGCGCACGACGACTCCGGTGCCGCCCACGGACAACGAAACGTCACTCAGCGCGGGCTTTGAACCGCCCGCTCTACCGAACGCCTAGGCCGTTCTCGACGGCCCCTTCAAGGTAGGGACCCGCCACCGCTGCTGACACGTAGAGCGGGTGATCTGTCGTGACCGTCACGGCCCCGGCCTTCCAGGCGCTGACCGTATCGCTATTCAGCACGCGACTGTCGTGGGCCGGCACGATCAAAGTGACCGAATGGCTACCGGTGAAGTTATGTGCGGTGAGAACCACCGACGCCGACTGATCTCCGGTGTTCACCAACGACGCCGACGAAAAGCCCTGGCCGGTCGGGTCCACGATCGCCTGATACGAGCCCGGTAGTGCGGGAGCAATGAGCCACTGATTCTTCTTGTTGTCCAGCTGCGTCACGAGCGTCGTCACGATGGGCATCGTGGACGTCACGCGCAGGACAGCGGCACCCGCCGCCGGTACGCCGGACGAGGGTGACACGACGAGGTCACCGACGCTCAGGGCATTGACGGTGATCGAGAGGCGTTGCGTCGCGTAGGGACGGATCACGACCGACACCGACACGACCGCCGGGGCGTTCGTGGGATTCGCGATAGCCAGCACCGACCGCAAGCCGTCCACGGTGGTCGTCGACGGGAACACCGCGAATCGTGAAGGTGAGATCACGCCGCCGGTCGCTGACGCGCTGGTCTTGCTTGACGCATTCATCTGGAGGGCGGACACGACAACCGATCCACGTTGCGCGCGCACCGTCGCCATGATGTCGGTCTGGTTCACCACGGAGGCCCCCAGGTCGATCGTCGTGGTCGTGTGGGCCGCGAGAACGAGACCCTGCAGTCCGCTCGGCGCAGAAAACCCCGTGGGCGAGAGTGCCGTGATGCTGACGACGTCGTCGCCGGCAGTGGGATTGAACATCGTGAGGTAGGCGTCGGCTCCCACGTGGGTCGAAAGACCGGACGAATACCAGGTGACGTCACCTTGTCCGACGCACGGAATGACCGAGGTGGCGGCTCGGGTGAAGGAACTCGACGCGCTCACCCCACCACCGTGCACCAACGCACTGACGGAGTAGTAGCCGTTCCCCGGAAATTCGCTCGGCGTGAGCTGCGACACCCCGTGGGCCGGAACGTGCAACGTCACGACCCGTGACGCCCCCGTGCTCGAGACCAGCGTCGCCGTCACGTCGTGCCCCTCATTAGAGGAGTCCACAAAGGTCACTACCGCCGGCGTCGCGCCCCCGCCGCCCGTGAAACCCGTGCAGTACAGAGCGGTCGATTCAGCGTCGGGAGAGATGGCGAGGCCCTCGGCGAGATTCTCCGTCGCGTTCTGGTACCCGAAGTGGCCCACCGCGAAGATGAGGAGTACAACAATGGCCAACGCAAACTCGGCCCGATGACTACGAGTGCGGATATGCGTGCTCACGCGTCCACCTCATCGGTCACGGACGCCTCGACCACGGCAACGGTCTCCGTCGACGCGCGACGGCGCCGAAGGCGCACGAGTAGTCCGTCCGCACGTTCGAGCGCGCCAAAGCCCACGGCGAAGGCCACCCATAACAAGAGTGTGATGGCGGCGAGCACACCGTTGAGAGGTAATTGGTGCAACACCAGCTGACCATCACCCGCGGGCGTCAGATATGTCGCGGCCCACCCCAGTGATCCAGAACGCGGGACATTCTTTCCGTTGACACTCAGCGCGAAGGCCGAACTCGGCGCGAGCCCGGCGAGAGTCGTACCCGCCGACACCGGTCCCGTGCGGTACCCAAAGTCAAGAGATGGCGTCCAACCCACCACGCTGTCGTGATCCGAACTCGTAGTTGACGGCGAGAGCGGACTCGTACGTTCGGCGACAATGCCGTGGAATTGTGAGTTGGCGAACACTTCAAAACCCGGAGGACCGGTCACCAAGGTCAGGTCGGTTTGACGATGAAGGGCGGGAATCAAATTGCTCGGCGGCGCCACGGTGGCCACCGTCTGCTCGTTGTCAAAACTCGGCGCGGCGGCGGTCATCACGACGATGCTCGAGATGCCCGACGGGGCGAGGAGTTGACCGAGGCGCGCTGTACGACCCTGTAGTGCTTCGTTCACCGCCGACAACAAGTCGTCGGCCGCACCGGCATTCGGGGGCGTGAACAAGGTCGCGCCGCCTTGGACGGTATCGGTCGTCGTGGCGGCCGCCAGACCGGGCGCGACGGACCACCCGGCGACCGGAAGAATGGAAGGATTCCCGAGCCACAGCACGCGGTATCCACCCAAGGTGGATGGCGCGATGGACCCGAGCGCTTCGGGAGTACCGGTGGTCGGCAGATCAAAACGACCGGACGTCGACTGCGCGAACAGCGGCACGGCGGACAAGAACAATGCCCCGAGGCAGACCACGACGACGACCTGATGCCACCCGAACTGGGAACCCGCCACATCGTTTTCGATGGCACTCACCGCACTCGCCGCAAGGAGGGCGACGCTCAACGCCACCGCGATCAAAAGTACGTCGGCGTCGGGTGCCACGGGTCCGAGCCAATGGCGTTCGACCAGCATGGCCACAAGCAATGACAGTGTCGCTATCGCTCCGGACCGCACGGCGAGATCTCGACGAGGACCCCGCGCGAGCGCCACGGCACTCACAGCAACGAACGGCAGGAGCCACGACGCCCACCCGGTGCCGAAGGGTCCATTGGCACCCCTTGCGAGCTCCGTGAAACTGAGCCCGGACGACGGTGATTGGGCGAGACCGAAGAGTTGCAGGCTCTGGCGACCCGCCGCGATGGTGTCGAAAGTCATCGGCAGCAGCAACAGCGCGACGCCACCGGCGACATTGCCGAGTAGTCCCCACGGGCGTTCGAGGGCACCGGAACGGCGTCCAAGCAGCCACTTGGACCACACCAGAGCGATAATCACGACGGCGAAAACCACCAACGCCGCGGGAGCCATCGCGGTCATCAATGCGACTTGCAGTACCAAGACGGCCGTGTTGCCATTGCGGGTCGCGCCCCATCCGCGATGGCCGAACGCCACGGCGTCGGCGAAGGGTACGGGACGAAATCCCGGGATGTTCAGTAGGGCGAAGACTCGTCGGGCGGCGAACGGCAGAAGCGCCACGACGACGAGATCGTCGATGCGACCGCGGGCCACCAGGTTCACCCCGACCGGGAACGCCACGTAGGCAATCGTGCCGGCGAGACGAGCCCGGTTCGACACGACGCCGCGCAGTAGTCGCCAAACGCCCCACGCCCCAAAAGGAATTGCGAAGATCAGGGCGACTCGCGGGAGAACACCCATGCGACCGAACACGAAGGTACCCGCGAAGGCGAGAACGCCGTAGCCCGGCATTCCCGGCGTACCGGTGCCAACACCGTTGGGCGACCATGACGCGAAGAAGTGACGCCAGGTTGACCACCATGAGTCGAGCGGTGCGAGGCGACCGACATTCGGCAAAGTTGCGGCGACCAAGTTGCGTGCGCCAAAGGCCCACAACACGATGACGCCCGCGACCAGTGACAACTGACTTCGAACGCCCGTGAACAGGCGACCAAATCGCTGTGGTCGTCCCGTGCCGTCGACGGCGCTCAATGCGCCGAATTCGTCGAAGCTTTCGTCCTCGCTGAACGCCGACGCGAATCCGACGCCACCCACCGTCTCCCCGGGAGGAAGTTCGGGTGGCGCTTCGGCGGGCGGCAGAATTCCGCGAGCGCGATCGATGCCGTCTTGGAACAGCGTCGTAAAGAACGTCTTGAGTCGACTGGCGCCACCCACTTGCAACCGCGCGACGTCCCCGTCGGACAGAATGCGAATCGCGGAGAGCTCTTTGCGCCTCCGTCGAAGATGCTGATGATGCCGAAGATTCCAACGCCACGCCCCGACGACCGCGCCGGCGCGGTCGGTGTCACGTCCGACCAAGGACAAGAAGACTTCCGCGACGTCCAGCATCACAAAGAGAGGAAGGACCCACAGCAATGTGGGGAGGGTCCAGCACGTCAACACGGTCATTAGCTGATGACGACGCAGGAGGTCTCGTCGTGACGCGGACCTCGTGCCCGCCGCGGAGACGAGACGTTCGCCCGAGGCGACCGTTTGACGGTGCGCCACGACGGCGGTCGGTGCCACCATGATGCGGGCACCCGCCACTTGGGCCCGCCAACACAGGTCCAGGTCTTCACCGAGGACCGGAATTAGGGGATCGAAACCTCGCAAGGTCGCAAAGAGGTCTGAGCGAATGAGCGTGGCGCCACCGGGGGCAACAAAGACGTCGCGCTCGAGATCCTGCTGTCCGTGGTCGATCTCGCCGAGCTCGACACGCTCGTGCACAGCGCCAAATCGGTCGGCCACCTGGCCGACGTGTAAGAGAATAAAAGGGTCGTCATAGGCGACGACTTTGGGCGCCACAATGCCGGCATTGCCTCGGAATGCCGTTTCGACGAGCTGCCGAACAGCCCCCTCGTAGAAGAGGATGTCGTCGTGGCAGAAGAGCAGGAAGGCGGCGCCCTGGACCATGACGGCGGCCTCATTGCAGGCCGCGGCGAAACCACGATTTTCGTCCAGGACCTTGACGAAGGCGTGTGGCGTCACGGCCGCGACGCGGCTCGCGATCTCGTCCCCCGCTTCGTTGGCGACGACGAGAATGCTCATTTCCTCGTAATCCTGACCTGCCAGAGTCGACAGGGTGCCTTCTAAACCGGGGGCCGGACCCGTGGTGACGACGACGGCGACAACCGACGGTGCTCGGGTTTCCATTAGGAAAACAAGGCTAGTGGGGTATTTCCTTGGGGTGGTGTTGCTAACTTTTGTTTGCACTCTGCTATACTTAAGTTCACACCTACGAAAAAGGAGTTCCCATGGCAGATTTCACCAGTGTGGCCACCAAGGTCGGCCGTGAGGCCACCACGAAGGCTCGCGAGTTCGCCGAGACCAATGCTGTTGCCAAGAAGGCGAAAGACGTCGTCTACACGGCGGTCGGCGTTGGTGTGATCGGTGCCCAAAAGGCCACCGCCGCCGTCAAGAGCGTGCACGGCAGCGTCGACACCGACGGCGTGAGCGCCCAGGTCAAAAAGAGCGTGGAAGACGTGACCGTCGCGACCAAGCGTCAGGCCGCGTGGTTGGACGAGAAGTTTGAAAAGACTCTGAAGACCGTCGACGCCGCGATCGCGCCGATCGAAGAGAAGTTCCCCACCGTGGTGCGCGACGCGATGAATCAAGCCCGCGAGGCGACCGCCAAGGTTCGCGCGACCGTCGTGACCAAGGCGTCCGACGTCGAGCCCGAGGCCGACGCCGAATAGTTGTGTGGTGGGCCACCCCGCTTACGGCAACGTGAGTGGGGTGGCCTCCAACACGTCAGCGAGGGTCTCCCGCAAGGAGATGAGCGGCGTCCAGCCCGTCGCTGCCGTGAGTTTCTCGGCACTCCCCCGCAAGACTGGAATATCCACCGGGCGCAACAGCGCCGGATCCGTCTCGAAGACAATCGACGGGTCGACGGCGTCACGGAGAGTCTCCGCCAATTCGCTCATGGCGTGATCGACTCCCGAGGCGACGTTGTAAATCTCACCACTCGTTCCTCGTCGCACAATCGCCGCGTACGCCCTCACGACGTCGCGGACGTCAGAGAAATCGCGTCGAGAAGTCAAGTTCCCAACCGGAATAGAGCTGCGGCCCTCGGCGTGGGCGGCGCGAATTCGCTGCGCCATGGCCGGAACGAAAAACGTCGGTGATTGTCCGGGCCCAATGTGGTTGAACGCTCTCGCGACCATGACGCGTTGACCGTACCCGCGAACGCTCTGGAGGGCGACGACCTCGGCCGCCAATTTGCTCGCCGCGTACGGTGTCGCCGGTCGCGCCACCGCGTCTTCGCGCAAAGGTAGGTCGGCAGGTTGCACCACGCCGTACACCTCAGCCGAAGAAACGACCAACGTCGTGACGTCGGGGATCGCCCGAGCAGCCGCCAACACCGACGCCGTTCCGAGCACGTTGACGTGCAGAACGAGACGAGGATCCTCCCAGGACGTCCCCACGTGGGAAATGGCGGCCAGGTGGTAGATGGCTTCGGGTCGGACGTCCTCGACGACTTCCTTCATGGCCGCAACGTCGGTCACGTCTCGTTCCATGTCGATGGTCGTGACCTCGTCACCGAGTTCCTCAAGGTGCGCTCGTAGGTGACGTCCCACGAAGCCTTGACCGCCGGTAATGAGTGCCCGCATAACGAACGTCACTCTAGGTCGCCCGTGAACTCCTTATCGGAGTTGGTGGGCCATTTCGTAGGCGACGAGGTGCTGTTCCAGCATCCGGTCCCACGTGAACGTCGCCGCGCGCGCGTGACCGACAGTCCGCACGGCACCCCGTTGTGCATCGTCCAGTTGGAGGAGGCTCTGGAGTCCGGCCGCGAGGTCCACAGCATCGCCGGCCGTGGACAAGGTCGCCGCCTCGCCGGCCACTTCCGCCATCACTGAATCACGCGTCGTAACGACGGGTGCTCCGCACGCCAGAGCTTCGAGGACGGGCAGACCAAAGCCTTCGCCGCGTGACGGATAGGCGACGACCCGCGCCGAACGGTACAAACGTGGCAGCTCCGCGTCGTCGACGAAACCAAGTTGCCGAATGCGTTCGGCGAAAGGGTGTCGCGCGATCTGCTCCTCGACGTCATCCACTCCCCACCCTCGCTGCCCCGCCAGCCACAGTTCTACCGTTGGATCATCCTGAGCAATCTCTTCGAAGGCCCGCAGTAAGACGTCGACACCCTTGCGTGGCTCCAAGGTGCCGACGTAGAGGACGAAATTTCGCTGGAGGTCATACGCGCTCACCGAGTCGTCAGAGGACTCCAGTGAGAAACGTTCCAGATCAACTCCGAGGGGGGCCACCACCACGGGGCGCTCGGTCGGGCAGAGATCTCGAAGTTGTCGTGCCGTGAACTCGCTCACGGTCAGAATCACGGCCGCCTCACGCGTGGCGTACTGAATGGCGTGCCGAAAGAAATCCACCTTGCGGCGCTCGTGCCATTCCGGGTTGGTAAAGAACGTCATGTCGTGCACGGTGACGACCACTGGCGATGTGGCGCCGTGGGGCATCGTGTAGTGCGGGCTGTGCCACACGTCGCTACGTCGCATGAGCGACGTGTGCGCGACCGCGACGGCTTCGTACAGCAGTCGGCCGGGTCGCGACGAGGGAACACGGGGCACGACGTGTGACGCGGGCGACCACGCACGCCACCGCTCATCGTCACCTCGCCGAGACATGAGCTGTACGTCATCCATCACGCTCGGCAGTCGTTTCGCCAACTCGACGATGTAGCGACCGGCTCCCGCTGGCTTCGGCGGAACGGCGGACACGTCCAGGGTCAACGTCATTGCCACGCCACCAGATGATCTCGAGCGCATTGTTCCCACGTGAGTTCCTTCACCGACGCGGCGCGGCGGTCTCGATCACTCGACGTGTCAAAGCGGCTGAGCGCCGTGACGAGGCCTCGCGCGATGTCCTCGACATTGTCCGCTCGCACTACCTCGACTTCCTCGTTCCCCGTCACGCTCGGAACGCTCGAGGAGACCACGAGCGGTCGGCCCGCGGCCAACATTTCAACCGCCGGAAGCCCCCAGCCTTCATCGATGGGCACGAATGCACCCACGCGGCAGTGGTGGCGCAGTGCGTGCAGTTGCGTGGCATCGACCTCGCTGCGCACGAGTGCCCCGGTGGTGTCGACACTGCCCCATCCCGCCGCACCGACGATGAGCAGCACGCCGAGCTCGGGATGTTCGTTGCGAGCGGCCGCGTGTGCAGCAATGAGTCGCTCGTAATTCTTTCGGGGCTCAACGGTTCCGACGGCCAGCGTGAAGGGCTCATCGCCCACGACCTCAGTGAGACCCAATGACGACAAGACCTCGCTTCGTCCCATGACCCGGGGCGGGGGTGGATCGAACCCGAGTCGGACACGAGTAATGCGTGATTCGCTCACACCGTCAGCGATAAGTCGCTCCGCAACAGTGGGCGACGGAATGATGATGCGGATGTCGTGACGAGACAGCACGTAGCGCAGTCGTTCTTCGTGAAACGCCACCCCCCGTGGCGTCGTCAACTCAGGGTGATCGCGCCAGAGAACGTCGTGAACGGTGATGGAGTGGCGTGCCCACGAACGACCACCCCCGAAAGGTCCGGCGGGCGACGTGGCGTGCACAATGTCGGCACTGCGGGGCACACCGAGGGGGACATGACGCCACACTCGCGTAAGGAGCGGTTCGGGGAGGATGGCACGACGGCTCGGAAATAACTGCTCCGTCTCGATCTCCGCGGGAGATCGGGGCCATAGCAGGGACACGTTCAGATCATTCTCGCCCGCCACTGCGCGAAGTCCGCGCACCAGTCCTCGCACGTACGTCCCGATACCGCCCGGCTGCGCACGAGTCAGTTGATCGGCCGTCACCACCAATTCCCGTGTCACGACCACAGCCTCCGACGGAGAACGGATTCATAGAGCTCGCCGTACGATCGCGCCGCGGCGGCCGGTGAGAAGTCTGCCGCGCGGGATCGCCCGGCGGCGGCCATCACGGCGCGACGAGCGTCGTCTTCGAACAATGACTCAATGACCCCCACTAGATCCGTGGGGTCACTTTCATCCACGAGCCACGCCGCGCCATCGAGGAGTTCACGATTCACCGGAGTCATTGTCGCGCACGTCGGCACGCCCGCGGCGAGTGCGGCAATAGCGAACGACGGAAATCGCGCGCCATCAGACAAATGCACGACCGTGCGGGCGTTGCGAAGGACGTCGGCGGCTTGGCGGCGCGGACGGAAGGAGACTTTCACGCCCCGAGAGCGGAGTTTCGCTTCCGCCTCACTGCTCGCGAGGACCACGACCTTGGCGTCACGGCGTCGAGCGAGAGCGACCAAGGCGTCGGCAATTAACAAGAACTCATTTGTACGACCCGTCAGGTTCACAACGAGGTCATGACCGCCGTCGACCGGTTCGCTCCACTGCACGGGCGGTGGAACGACGACAACGTGTTCGCGTAAGAGATCGAGTGTCGACTGCACTTCGAGTGACGCGGTCCGCGAGGACGCCACAAGTTGCGCCCCGTTCGCCACGGCACGCCGCAACTGATCAGCTCGCTGACGACCGCGGGAATCATCGCGGAGCTGACGCAAGTCATCTACCGAGACGACCAGTGGCACGTGCTTCGTCGGTGGCGTGGCCTGTCCGGCCACGTGCACCAGTGCGACTTTGGGTAACAGCGCGTCGATGGAGCGACCTCGTCCGCGGCGCCACAGCGGTGCCCACGCGATGCGCGAGGGGATCACCGTCTCGTTGGGACCGAAGTCTCCTCCCACCGTTCGAAAACGAATGATGTCGAAACGCCCGTCCTTATCCAACTCGTCGGCGAGGAGGTCCATCCAGTTGCCCAGCGGCTCGGTGGGACCAGAGAGGTCCAGCGCAATAACGGGAGAATCGTTCACGCCGCAAACCGTTCCATCATCTCGTCGGTCCACGACGGCCACCGCACAGCCGCCCACGGTCCGAAGTCCTCTCCCGCGGCTGCCACGATCACGAGGTCCCGGTCCGGCTCCACTAACGCCAAGGTGCCGCTTTGTCCGAAGTGCCCAAAGGTCGCCGGTGAGGTCGTCGATCCCATCCAGTGAGACTTCTGTCCACGCACCTCTGGGCCGAGACCCCAGGGGCAGGGATCGAAGCGTCCGAACCCCGGTACGACTCCGGCGAGCGTCGGGAGAAATGGGGACCGGAAGCGGCGGTGGGTTTCTTCTCGCAGATCATCACCGCGACGCCACGCGCTCATCAGTTCTCCCATGTCCTCGAGCGATCCGACCACTCCCGCTGCGGGTCGACCTTCGAGCGAGCACGACGTGAGCCCGAGAGGAGCAAAGACTTCCACCGCGCACCATGCCGCGGGGTCGTTCGTGACGAGGGCGACGGCGCGGTCCACACCGACATTCGAATAGATCCGGCGAGTACCGACGGCAGCACGAGGACTGTTCTCTTCGAGACCCCAGCCGCTGGCGTGCGCCAAGAGGTGAGCCATTGTGACCCCCTCGTGGTCCGGTGCGTCAAGGTCGAACTCACCGCGTGACGCCATTCGCGCCACTCCCCACGAAGTGACCAACTTGCTCACCGACGCCCACGGACGTCGCAGCGAGAGATCACCTTGCGCGTAGAGAACCTCATTCGCGTGAGCACTCACTCGTTGAATCACGACGGCCGAGTCCTCGGGCCACCCGCGCAGTGCCGAAGTGTCACCCACAACGAGAAAGCCTACCCACGCTTCCCGTAAGGTCTGATGCGTGATTGCGGTTCTCAGCGGAGGAGTGGGCGCGGCGCGCTTGCTGCGCGCACTCGCCAGCGTCGTGAGTCGCGACGAGATCACCGCGATCGTCAACGTCGGTGACGATCTCACATTGCACGGACTCACCATCTGTCCCGATCTCGACACGATCACGTACACGCTGGCGGGCCTCAACAACGAAGAACTGGGCTGGGGCCTCACCGGCGAAACGTGGCGCGTCATGGACGAACTAGGTGCCCTCGGTGGCGAGGCGTGGTTCCGCCTGGGCGATCGAGATCTCGCCACGCACCTGTACCGATCAGAGCGCCTCGCACGTGGAGCTAGCAAGAGTGACGTTGCCGCGGAGCTGGCGCGCTACCACGGCGTGCGCGAATGTTTACTCCCGGTCACCAATGATCCAATGGCCACGATCTTTGAGACGGATCAGGGCGCCATCAGTTTCCAGGAATACTTCGTCCGTCATCGTCACGGCATTCCCGTCCATGGCGTGCGCTTTGAGGGTGCTGAGCAGTGTCGACCGGCCCCTGGCGTGATCGAGACCCTGCGTGACGCCGACCGCATCGTCATTGCCCCTTCAAATCCTCTGATATCGATTGAACCGCTCCTGTCGGTTCCCGGTGTACGTGAGGAACTCCGGCGTCGCCGCGAGGACGTGATTGCGGTCTCGCCGATCATCGCCGGAGCTGCGTTGAAGGGTCCCGCGGACCGGCTCTTACGCGAACTCGGTCACGACGTGTCCTGCGTGGGAGTTGCGCGCTACTACCGCGAGGTGTGCGCCACCATGATCATTGATGAGCTCGACGTTGACCGACGCCCAGAGATTGAAGAGTTAGGCCTGTCGGTGCGCACGACGACGACCATCATGTCCAATCCCGACCACGCCCGAGCACTGGCCCACGAGGTCGTGACGTGAGCCGATTGACGATGTTCGCTATCGAGGGTGTCGGCGCTATCGACGACACCAGCGACCTCGTCGAGGTATTCCTCGCGGCTCTGGACGCACAGGGAGAAGAGATCCACGATCACGACGTCGTGGCGGTCACGTCCAAAGTTGTTGCCAAGTCCGAGGGTCGCGTCGTCCCTTTTGATGGCACGGAGGAGGCCAAGATCGCGCTCGTAGAAAGTGAGTCGCGTCGCGTTCTGCGACGGCGAGGGCCGCTGCGCATCACCGAGACGCACCACGGATTCATTTGCGCGAATGCGGGTATCGATTTATCGAACACGGCCGACGGCACCGCCGTCCTCCTTCCCGTCGATCCCGATCGTTCCGCTCGACGATTTCGCGCTGACCTTCGTCGACAGCGCGGCGTGGACGTGGGCGTGGTCGTCACGGACACGTTCGGGCGTGTGTGGCGACAGGGTGTGACCGACGTGGCTATCGGCGCCGCCGGACTACGCCCTATTCACGACCTCCGTGGCTCCACCGACGCCAATGGTCGGATCCTTGAAGCAACTGAAGTCGCGGTGATTGACGAAATCGCTGGGGCGGTCAATTTGGTTCTCGCGAAGAACGCGGGCACACCCTTTGCCATCGTGCGGGGACTCGACGATCACTTCTTCGGCGAAGGTTCGATTGCCGACAACGTCGTGCGCCGCGCGCACGATGATCTCTTTCGTTAACGCTGCAAGTACCCCGACCACGCATCGGCGACGATGGTGTCGAGATCTGAATGCGTGAGCTCCCAGCCCAGCGTCGTGCGTGCCTTTTCGTTCGAGGCCACCGCCGCGGCCGGGTCACCGGGTCGTCGGGGCGCTTCGTGAATTGGAAAGGTGCGACCAGTCACGCGGCCGACGGCGTCCACAATTTCACGGCAGGAATATCCAACACCTGAGCCGAGGTTCAAGGTGAGTTGATCGTGCGTGGCGAGCGCGTCCACCGCGAGAACGTGCGCCGCAGCCAGGTCGGACACGTGGATGTAGTCGCGGATGCACGTGCCGTCCGGCGTGTCGTAATCAGTGCCGAAGATACTGATGCCGTCGCGGTCACCAGCGGCCGCGGCCAAGGTGAGGGGAATCAGGTGAAATTCGTTCTGGTGTCGCTCCGGGTGCAAGGCGGTGCCACCGGCGGCGTTGAAATAGCGCAGCGACGCGCTCTTGATCTTGCCCAATTCGCTCAACCACGTAAGCCCGTGTTCCACCAACAACTTGGACTCACCGTAGGGGCTATGTGGCGCGGTGGGATGAGACTCGTCAATTGGAATGGTGACCTTGTCGCCATACACGGCGCAGGAGGAAGAGAAGACGAAACGGGGAACGCCATTCTCAATGAGTCCCTCGAGAAGTTCGAAGGTCTGCGCGACGTTCATCGTGAAGAAGGTCTCCGGATGGGTCATCGAATCTGCGGGCGCGATCAGACCGGCAAAGTGGATGCAGGCGTCAAAATGACCGAGCGCGCGAATGAGAGCCCGGTCACCGACGGAGCCTTCTACGAATTCTGCGTCACGCGGGACATTCGCCCGGTCACCCGTGACCAGGTTGTCCAGTGCGGTGACCTCGTGACCCTCGGCGAGCAATAGTTCGGCGGTCGTGGATCCGATGAATCCCGCCGCGCCCGTGACGAGCACCCTCACTGCGGGCCGCCCACGCGCTCGTCCACCAGTTGCCGTCCTGCGGCAATGACTTCTCCGCGACCAATCACCGTCGTTTCTTCGAGCACCGCGCCGGCGCCGACCCGAGCATTCGGCCCCACGACGGAGTCGCGAATGATCGCTCCGTCCTCGATCACCGCTCCCGGCAAAAGAACCGATCGCTCGATGACCACGTTCTCTCCAATGACACAATCGCGATCGATGGTGGCAGAGATGAGCGAGGCACTCGACGCGACTTGTGCGTCCGCGTGACGCCACGAACCGTCGCTCACCGCCGGTGTCAGCTCGATCGGCAAAAGTCCGCTCAGCACATCGAGGTGCACGTCGAGGTACGCCTGCGGTGTGCCCGTGTCGAGCCAGTAGCCGTCGTCGGCCAACGCGTAGAGCGAGCCGTGATCAGCCAATTGCGGGAACGTCACTCGTTCCACGCTCACCGGCACGTCGGGTGCAATGTGATTGAGCACGCTGGGTTCGAGGACGTAGGTCCCCGCGTTGATTTCGTTCGATGGAGCGTCTTCCCGATTGGGCTTCTCCACGAAGGCAATGACTCGTCCTGTTTCGTCCGTTGGCACGACGCCAAAGCGAGAAGGGTCCTCGACCGGGTGCAGAGCGATGGTGGCTTGCGCCTGGTGATCGTGGTGGAACGCTACGAGTCTCGTGAGATCAAGGTTCGTGATCACGTCGCCATTGATCACGACAAACGTGTCGTCAATATCCGCGGCCAGTGCCGCGAATCGGATGGCTCCTGCCGTGTCGAGCCGTTCGGGCTCGACGGCGTACTTCACCGGCAGACCGGCGATGGTCCCGTCCGGGTAGGCCTCCAGAAAGCGGTCCGGCAGATACCCGAGCGAGAGGACGGCTTCGGTGACGCCGTGTCGCACAAGGTTGGCCATCACTCGCTCGAGCATGGGAGTGCCCGCAATGGGCAGCATCTGCTTCGGCATCGCGTACGTGAGAGGTCGCATGCGCGTCCCCTCGCCACCCACCAGGATGACGGCCTTCACAGCGTTACCGCTTGACCGTCGTCGTGGTAACGGGAAGGGTGGTCGTCACGGGCGACGTCGTCGTGGTCGTTGACGCCGCTTCTTGTGCTGCCACCATGGCCTCGATCGTAGTGTTGCTCGGACGCTTGGGCTCGATACCCTTGGGCTCAAAAGCGAAGGTCACCATCACGCTGTTGTCGAGATGCACCGAGGACGCCTTGTTGGTCATCGTCGGCTTCTGCTGCGAGATTGTGGACCAGTACGCGATGACGGGATACGCGACTTGACCCGCGTACTTAGTGCCCGCCTTGCACTTCTCTCCGGAGTTGTAGGTGACGGCCGTCTTGCCCGTGCCCACCGTCAGTGAGTTCGCATTGAACTTCAGTCCGGTGTACGTCGAGAGGAAAGCCTGCGCCGTCGAATTCACACCCGCCGTCGTCTTGGTGAGCGGGAAGATCTTGAGCACGTTCTGGGGCAGCACCACGAACGACGAAATATTCGACGAGTCCTCCGCCAGATACGACTGGGCGGTTCCGCAGGTCTCCGTCGCCAGAGCGCCGTAGGCGAGCGTATTGAGGTGGGGAGTCGGATTGCTCACGACTACGGGATGGGTCAATTCATACCGCGAATACCCGACCAGGCCGAGTCCCACCACAACAATCACCGCCAAAACGGCGTAGTAGGTGCTGGGTCGCGCCTTTTTGTATGTCTTACCGCCACCGGATGCACCGACGCGGCTGACCATTTTTCCAGTCGAGCTTTTTGCCACGGTGCGACGATACTAAAGAACCTAGGTGGTCCCGTATTTCTCGGGTGGGGGCGAAGGGATTCGAACCCTCACTGGAGGCGGTTTAAGCGCCCTGCCTCTGCCAATTGGGCTACGCCCCCGAGCTGGTCGGCAGGAAATACCGTAGCCGCCAACGTAAGAACTTCGGAAGGGTCTTTCCTCATACGGAGGGTCGTCACTAGGCTTTGGTGGTGATCAGCGAGCGCTGTCGGAGCGCGCCACGGGTCCGGAGGGGGTTTCGCGCCTTCACCGTGGTGATCGTGGCTCTCGGCGCCTTGGTTCCCACCGTGGGCGGCGCGTCCGGTCAAACCATCGCACAAACGCGGGCAGAAATTGCCCGTCTCTCCGCAGAACTCTCAGCGGCACAAGCTCGTTCGGGAGCCCTCAGCCAGCGCTACGACACCGATCTCCAGAATCTCGCCACACTGAACGCCTCGGTCGCCGCTCTACGCACCAAAGCCGATCAGAAACAGGCCGCCCTCGAAGTCACGATGAAGGCCCTCGAAACGGCGGCGATTCACACGTACGTTGATGGCGCTGCCGACTCGGCGGGAAACCCCCTGTTCAATCTCAACATCAACCAGAGCGACGCCCAGTCGGTCTACGAGCAGCAAGTCCTCGGCAACCTGGGGGCACTCGAAGCCAACCTCAATCGCGAGAAGCGGGCACTGACCAAGGTTCTCAACCAGGAAACCGCGCAACGGAATCAAGCCGAACGCCAGGCGCGACAAATTTCAGGACTGATCGCACAAAACGACCAGATCGCGGCGCACACGAAAGCGACGCTGAACGCCGTGTCGTCCCAGTTGGCACGCCAAATCATCGATTACGAGATCACGGTAGGCGTCCAGGCGGCCAAGAGACACGACAACGCGGGCGTGGAAGCCGCCATTGCCGCGGCGAGTTCCGTCGGTGGGCAGGCCGCCGCCAACCTCGTCATCAATGCCACCCGTCCCTACATGCAAAAGAACATCGGCGGATCGGGAAGCGGATCGAAGTCGGGCAAGCGAGCCGTCGAGGCGGCGGAGAGTCAGATCGGCGTTCCCTACGCGTGGGGTGGCGAAACGGCCGGGCGAGGCTTCGACTGCTCCGGACTCACGCAGTGGGCGTGGGGCGTTGCGGGCGTGAGTATTCCCCGCACCGCAGCGGCGCAGTACAACGCACTGCCCCACGTGTCGTTGAGTTCGCTGCGTCCGGGCGACCTGTTGTTCTTCTACAACCTCGACGGCGACAATCAGGTCGACCACGTCATCATGTACGTCGGCTCGGGGCCGTGGGGTGCGAGCACCATCATTGGCGCCGAACACACGGGCACCAACATCGCCCTGGCCCCTCTCTGGACGTACGGCCTCATTGGTGCCGCCCGGCCCTAGGGGCCAACACCGTAGGATTTACGCCTTGCCCGTAGAGATTTCCATCGTCATTCCCGCGTACAACGAAGCTGACCGGATCCAGGAAGGCTTCGATCGTCTTCGCCCCGTTCTCGAACAGCTCGGACCCGATCGCGTCGAGGTCATCGTGGTCGATGACGGTTCCTCTGACGCCACGGGTCCTGTCGCCGCCGTGACCTACGGCGCACTCCCTCACTCTCTGGTCGTTAATCAAGAGATCAATCGGGGCAAGGGTGCCGCGTTTCGCTTGGGTGTCTCCGTCGCGCGAGGTGCATCGCTCGTGGTGTGTGACGCGGACATGGCCATCAATCCCGCCCACCTACCCGAGGTACTCGACGCTCTCACCACATCACCTTTGGCCTTTGGATCGCGCGCCATAGACCGTCCCATTCGGTACGACTCGATGGTGCGCACGCAGGCGGGCGCTCTGTTCAATCACCTCGTGCGACGGAAGATCGATACCGATTCACGCGACACGCAGTGCGGCTTTAAGGGTTTCACGCTGCCCGCCGCGCGGCTACTCGCGGCAATTGGTCTCGTCGAAGGCTTCGCCTACGACGTCGAGTTGTACTTCCTCGCCGCCCAGCTAGGTCTCGCGGTGACACCCGTTCCTGTTCGATGGGACGACGTCAAAGGATCCTCCGTACACGTCAGCCGTGACGCGCGCACGATGTGGCGCGACATCACGTCGATTCCTCGCACCAACTACTCGACGCCCGTGGTTCGCGTACCGTCCGCCGTCACCATCGACGAAGTGGACGCCGTGGCGCGATCGTCCCGATTGCAGGGCATTGCCCTCGCTCGGGGTGACAGCGACTCGTTGGTGGTTGTTCCACGTTCGGGTGCGCTTGCCGCCATTGAAATCGCGAAGGTGTTGGGTGGGAGTGTCGGTACGGCCCAACTCGCCGACGTGCGCGGACGCGAACTCATCGCGCTGTGAACTGCAGCGCGGGTTAGTCGCCTCGAGGCAACAGCCAGTTCGCCACGAGCTCGGGCGCTCGCTCGTTCCATTCCTCCACCGTGATCGCGTAGCGCGCGTGGTCCTCCCACGCACCGTCGATCTCGAGGTACCGCTCGGCGACGCCCTCGCATCTCAGACCCAACTTGTCGACGACCCGACGTGATGAGGCGTTGCGCGGAATGATGTTGATCTCGATACGGTGGAGCCGAAGGGTCTCAAAGGCGTACTGCAGCAGCGTGACGACTGATTCGGGTACGTAGCCGTGACCGGCGCGAGCCTCGTCGATCCAGTAGCCGACGTAGCCCGACTGCAGTGGGCCACGTTGAATGGACGAGAGAGTGAGTTCGCCCGCGAACTGACCCGCGACAAAAATCCCGAATCCGTAGGCCGTCCCTAATTGGCGCTCGCGTTCGCGAATCGCGCAACGACTCACAAAACTGCGTCGATCTTCCGCCAGGTGTTGCGCGTTGGCCGGCCGTGGTTCCCATTTCTGGAGCCAGTTACGACAGCGAGTGCGGACCTCGACCCACCCCTCGTAATCGTTTTCGGTCAAGGTGCGCAGCACGAGCCGACGACCGTGCAGAACGAGTGGTGCGTACGACATGGTTCTCATACTCACCGTCGTTCACTCCTCACTCTCGTCTTGCACACTAGGGCTCGTCGTCAACATCCGTCACCATCGTGGCGGCGAGACCGTCAAGTATGTCGTTCTCACTCGAGAGAATTTCGCCGACCGCACATCGAAGCATTACCGATTCCAAGATCAACAGTCCCGCGGGGAGAACGTCCTCCCGGCCAGCGACCATTCCGGGGAAGCGAAGTCGAGCGGCGGGCTCTTCGCGGCCGAGGCGCTCACACCACTCCACGACATTCGAGAGAGTGAGGCGTTGGTGGTGAACACGCTCTCGGTCGTACTCGGCGACGCCGGCAACGAGCTGCGACAAAGTGGCGACCGTGCCGGCCAAGCCCACAACGCGGACATTGCCGACGAGACCTTCGAACCCCGGCACCTGCGACCAGGCGCGCTGTAGCTCGGCTGCGATCATGTCGTTCGCCCGTTCACGCGCTGCCGGGGTCAGTATTCCCACACCCGTCGCCCGTTCCGTCACGCGCACGCAGCCCAACTGCATGGAAAAGGCCAGCAATTCTCCATTGACCATGGCGGCCATCTCCGTGGAACCGCCGCCGATATCGAGAATCATCGTGGGCGCCTCGACGTCGGGCAGATCCGCCGTCGCTCCGCGCAAGGACAGTTGAGCTTCTTCGTGTCCGCTGAGCAGCGCGACACGAGCACCCGTGATCTCGGCGGCTCGCTCGAGGAAGAAAGCACCATTCGCGGCGTCTCGGGCGGCGGAGGTCGCGACCAGGCGCGACCTCGTGACGTGCGCCTCTCTCATGTACGTCGCGTACTGGGTGAGGACATCAAAATTCCTCTGGAGCGCGGCGTCGGCGAGGGTGCCCGTCGCATCGACATCCTCACCGAGACGCGTGATGCGCATCTCGCGGCGTAACACTCGTCCCGCGTCGTCGGCGATCAAGAGGCGCGTGGAATTTGTCCCACAGTCAATTGCCGCGACGCTCATCGCACCTCGCAGATCACGACGGGAGGTACGCCGACCGCCTCTGCGACCAGCGCACCAACGGGATCATTCCCGCCCACTAAGTGATAGGCGAGGTGCGCGTGTAGACACTTCACGCCCACCCGGGTGCCACCCACTCCGCCGGATGGTTGGACGAGATCGTGACGAACAACGGCCTGTTCTCGCAGTGCGGCGTACGCACGATGTGTCGCGGCCAATTCCTCTTCGTCCACGAGGTCTTCAAATCGGTGCACGCCACTCTCGCCTTCGAGTCGGCTCACTGCATCGTGCAGGTCGGCGTCGACCAACCAAAACAGCGTGGGCAGAGGCGTGCCGTCGCGTAGATGCGGTTCATTCTCAATCACGACGGGCGAACCGTTCTCGCGACGAACCGCCACGGCGAATCGCGCCGCGACCGGTCGCCCGAGTAATCCCGCCACCACCTCTTCGTCGTGACTCGACGCGTCGCGAAAGGTGCTCAACGCCAGAATTCGAGAGTGTGCACGACTCGCGACCAGAAGCCCGCACCGTGATGGGCACTGTGCGGAGTCGTCGCCGCGCTGCCGCGTGACCCGAGCGGCGACGCCAGAGGCGAGTCTCCCGGGTCCCCAGCCGTACCGTCACCATTGTTGAGCACCTGGATGAGTCGCTGACCCGGCTGGACCAACTGGTATTCCTGACGTGCCAGTTCCTCCGTCGCCTGCGCGGTCGACAACGCCTTTTGTTGCATCTGGAGAACGTGACCTTGTTGGTGCAAGAGAGCAATCTGCTGGGCGACCGTGTTCATTTGCGTACGTTGACTCAGCAGAGTCGAAAAGGGAAACCACACGACGATCATGCCCACCGCGGTCAGCACCGCGAGAGGCATCACGAGACGTTGGGTCACCCGATTCATGCTCTATACCCTAGGCATCGACGCGCCGCTGAGGGCGCTTCCCCCGAGGAACCGAGCCATCGAACCGAGTTGCTCTTCAATACGCAGCAACTGGTTGTACTTCGCCACTCGGTCCGTACGTGCCGGCGCACCCGTCTTGATCTGTCCAGCATTCGTCGCGACAGCGAGATCCGCAATCGTCGTGTCTTCGGTTTCGCCCGAACGGTGAGAAATGACCGCGGTGTAGCGATGAGCCGTCGCCATGGCGACGGCGTCGAGAGTTTCTGAGAGCGTACCGATTTGATTCAACTTGACGAGAATCGAATTGGCGACGCCGCGCTCGATTCCCTTGGCGAGCAGCGACGTATTGGTCACGAAAATATCGTCGCCCACCAACTGAATCTTGTTACCGAGACGCTCGGTGAGCTGCGCCCAGCCCTCCCAGTCTTCTTCGGCCATGCCGTCTTCGATGGACACGATGGGATACTTGCCGCACAGTTCTTCCCAGTAATCCACCAGCTGCGACGGCGTGAGAACGCGTCCTTCGCCATCGAGGTGGTAGCCGCCGTCACGCCAGATTTCTGATGTAGCGGGATCGAGTGCGATTGCGATGTCGCGCCCCGGCTCGTGACCCGTGCGCTCGATCGCCTCGACGAGCACCTTGACAGCCGTTTCGTTGTCCGGAAGGTCGGGAGCAAACCCACCCTCGTCGCCCACGGCGGTGTGCAGACCACGATCCGCGAGCACCGCCTTCAGCGCGTGGTAGCCCTCGGTACCCCACTGGAGCGCCTCGGCGAATGACGACGCCCCAACGGGCATGAGCATGAATTCCTGAAAGTCGATCGAGTTCTTGGCGTGCGCGCCACCATTGACGACGTTCATCATCGGTACCGGCAGCACGTGCGCGTTGACGCCACCAATGTATTGATACAGGGCGAGGTCGCTCTCGAGGGCAGCGGCCTTGGCGACCGCGAGCGAGACCGCGAGGATGGCGTTTGCTCCGAGACGCGCCTTGTTCGGCGTGCCGTCCAGGTCAATCATCGCCAAGTCGACTGCACGCTGATCGGAGGCCTCGTAGCCTTCCAGCGCCTCGTTGATTTCGGTGTTGACAAAGCCCACTGCGCCCGACACACCCTTGCCGTTCCACGCGCTTCCACCATCACGGAGTTCCACGGCCTCGTGAATTCCCGTTGACGCGCCCGACGGAGAAATGGCCCGTCCGACCGCTCCGGACTCCAGGACAACTTCCGCCTCAACCGTAGGGTTACCCCTCGAGTCCAAGACTTGACGACCAATGACGAGTTCAATGGCGCTCATGACGCACTCCTTTACGCCCGCCGACCGGGCTTCATCAGGAACAACGCTAGCCCGTCAGGGTGTGTCAACTACAGGACCGTGGCCTTCGGATGCACGGATCTCGTCGCGAAGTTGGAGCGCTCGCGCTCGCAGCACACCCTCGAGATCAATACCTGCGATACGGGCCATGTCCTCAATGGCACTGAGCACATCCCCCCACGCCGGGTCGGCGTCACTCACCACGGCATCGCTGACCACGTCCTGTGGAACAACGATGCTGTCGAGTGCTCGCGTCGCTCGGCCCCGCGCGGTGTCCGCGTCGTCGAGTGGCAGTCCGACCGACAGCGCCTTGCGACGCATCTTCGCGTACAACGTGAGCGCCGGTAACTGGAGGGCAATGCCGTCAGTGACACTCGAACGCTTCTTTTCGACGCGCTTGTTTTCTTCCCACCGCGTCGCCACGTCATCGGCGCCGTTGACTTCCACGTCGCCAAAGACGTGTGGGTGACGACTCACGAGTTTTTCGCGAACGCCGTCGGCGATGGTGACGAGATCAAAACGTTCATCCTCACTACCCAACTCGGCGTGAAAGACAATCTGAAACAAGACGTCACCGAGCTCCTCGATCACGTCGCAGGCGTCCGCGTCAGGATCGTCGGCGTCGTACGCCTCGAGGGCGTCGAGTGCTTCGTAGGCCTCTTCGAGCAAGTGTCGAGTGAGCGATGAATGCGTTTGCTCTTCGTCCCAGGGACACTCCACTCGCAAGGTCCGCATCAAATCAACGAGGTCGTCCATCGCTTCGCCCGCGGTGCGCAGCGACGGGACCCATAGCGACGTGAGGTGATCGGCCTCGGTAAACGACGGCAGTGACCGCGCCACCATTGATGCGATGTGCTCGTCCGGAAGTCCGAGGTGATGCAGCACGATGACGTCGCTCGTCGGGGGTAGGCGGTCAGCCACCGTGGCGAGAATCTCCGCGCTGTAGGTCTGGAGAACCAGCAAGGGACCCGGACCGCGCAAGGGTTCCGTCGACGACAGGGCGTCGACGACGCGTAGCGACTCACCCATGGGGTCACGTCCCAGAGCCGCGCACGCGACGTCGATTACCGACACGGCGGGTTGGCAACGAACCTCAATGTCGGTGCACGCGAACAGCAGCTCGACGGTCCTCTCCGCAACGATCGGGGACCCGGGAACGGCGTACACCACGGTGTGATTCGGAGAATCTGCGGCGAGTTGGATGAGATCCATGACGATGTTGCTGTAGAGCTCGTCGAACGACGAAGCGGTCTCGTACCACTCGTCGTAACTCGGTACATCAGCGAATTCCTCCGCCGCCGGATGGCGCCGTGTGCGCAGCCGAGCGACCGGCGCGTGCCGGAGTGCGTCGCGTGCCGCGGGCGTGAGAAGTGACGCATCACCCGGGCCTAGACCGACGACGAGAATCGTCGGTACGAACACCTAGAAACCCAGTGACGCGCCGCCGCCCGGCGTCACATTCGGTGACGGTGTGGACAGAGCGTTCACCTTAAGACTGGAGGTGGACCAACGGCCCAGGCTGGGATTGACGTAGACACCCGCGAGTGACAAGAGGGCTTTCTGCTCGTCGGACGCGAGGCTCGCGTTGTAGGAGCGCACGTCGGAGAGCACCACAGTTTCGGCGTCCGCAAAAGTGTTCGGTGTCCGCTTGGTCGGCGCCACGTAGAGAGCCGCCGTCGAACCCGCGTAATTCACCGCGGTAAACGACGTCGAGAACGTGTTCATTGGCGTTCCGTAGGTGTCCTTGCGCACAACCGAGTAGCTCTGTGATGACGGGCCGTAGCAGCCGTACCCGCCACCCTTGCTGCCGCTCGGATCCTCGGAATACTTCTTCGCTAAGTTCGATACCGACATTCCGGCGGCCATGTCCGTTTGGAATGCTCGCAGATTCGAGTAGCTCACCACGGCGACCGAAATGCAGATCGTGTCGTAAAAATCCTTGTGACTGTTGTAGTAGGACTCGAGCCCCGCCGTCGTGAGGGGAACGGTTCCCGGCGTGTGCTTGAGCAGCCAGACCGACGCCGCTTCATTGACCACCATGTTTTTCACGAACCACTTTGGCAACGCGGCGACCGCGGACGCGGCGGACGTGGTGCAGGTCGCCGCATTCGCTTGCGCGGAATTGGTGAGCTCGTTAATGAATTCCGTCGTGGCCTGCGGAACATTCACGTTCGACGGCTTCCAGTGATCGTGTCGACTTACCCAGTCCGTGATGGCCAATCCCTCGACCTGCATCTGCGTCCACGACGCGGTGCCGGTGGCGTTGAAGGCGACGGACGACGACGACGTGTTCATCCCGTATAACGCCGTGAGGTAACAGGCGAATTGTGGGTGATCGTGAATGACCTGCAATTCGGCGCGCAGTGTCACCGACGAGATCGATGACTGATTGACGCGGGTGGCGTCGGCGCTCACAAAACGACCAGCGAGACCAGCACCCACCAGGGCGACGGCGAGAAGAACGACGAGACGGCGCATTAACCCATGCTACCGATCGCACTCGAGGCTTCTGAGTCGACGGGAGGGACCACGTCGCGCAAGAGGGCAATCAGCGGTGCGGGACTTGTCTCGTGGGGCGCCAGTTCGAGCCGCAGTTGTTGTGTCGTCTCGTCGTACGCCTTGGGTCCGTAGAGGCGTCGGAGTCGCAGAGCCTGGGACAGAGGAAGCGTGAGTGGGCCGAGTCGCGCCACCGCCTTCGACCGGACACCCACCTTCGCGGGCTGCACGATGATTTCCCGGACACCGACGCGCAGGCATTCCACACGCAATTCACTGAGCGCCAGCAGCCCCTCCGCGGGAGCAGGCAGTGGTCCGTACCGGTCAATCCATTCGGCCCGTACGTCGTCGAGGTGCGCGAGCGTGGTGACCGACGCGAGTCGTCGGTAAGCCTCAAGGCGGTCATCATCGGCCTCGATGTACGTGGTCGGCAGGTGCGCTTCGCCGGGCACGTCCAGGGACACCGTGACCACCTCTCGCGGAATCTCGCCCTTGGCTTCCTCCACCGCTTCGGCGACCAATTGCACGTACAGGTCGTACCCGACAGCGGCCACTGGACCGGATTGATCGTGGCCGAGCAAATTGCCCGCGCCACGGATCTCGAGGTCACGCATCGCAATCTTGAAACCGCTACCGAGGGCGGTGTTGTCCCCAATGGTGCGCAGGCGCTCGTACGCGGTCTCGGAAAGAACGCGGTCGGCGGGATGGAACAAGTACGCGTACGCCCGCGCGCCGGCCCGTCCGACCCGACCGCGCAATTGGTGCAGCTGTCCGAGCCCCAACAAATCTGCGCGGTCGACGATCAAGGTATTCACACTCGGCATGTCAATTCCTGATTCGACGATTGTCGTGCAGACGAGCACGTCGTACTGGCGTTGCCAAAAGTCGTTGACAATGGTCTCGAGGGACCCCTCGTCCATTTGTCCGTGCGCCACGGCGATACGAGCGTCCGGCACCAAACTCGCGAGGCGACGCGCCACTTCGTCAATGTCCGCCACCCGGTTATGCACGAAGAAGACTTGGCCCTCGCGCAAGAGTTCGCGACGCACCGCTTCGATCACCGCGGCCTCGTCGTATTCCCCGACGTGGGTGAGAATGGGGCGACGTTCGGCGGGCGGGGTCGTCACCATCGACAAATCACGAATGCCGGTAAAGGCCATCTCGAGGGTTCGCGGGATCGGGCTGGCCGAGAGCGTGAGAACGTCCACACCCACGGCGCGACGCTTGATGGCTTCCTTGTGATTCACGCCAAAGCGCTGTTCTTCGTCAACGACAAGAAGACCGAGATCCTTGTAGGCAATCTTCTCGTCGAGCAAACGATGGGTCCCGACGACGACGTCGACAGAACCGTCCGCCAGCCCCGCGATTGTTCGGCGCACGTCCGCGTCCTCCACGAACCGGCTCAGGAGCGCAACGTTCACGGGAAAGCCGGCGAAACGCTCACTCAGCGTGGCGTGATGCTGACTCGCAAGGAGAGTCGTCGGCACCAAGAACGCCACCTGCTTGTTGTCTTGCACCGCTTTGAAGACCGCGCGCAACGCAATCTCGGTCTTGCCGAAGCCCACGTCCGCACAGACCAGTCGGTCCATCGGTCGCGGGCGCTCCATGTCCTCTTTGACTTCGGCGATCGCGCGTAGTTGATCGGCCGTTTCGGTGAAGGGAAAGAGAGATTCCATCTCGTGCTGCCACGTCGTGTCCGGACTGAAGGCGAATCCCGTCGCGACCGTGCGCTCCCGGTAGAGGGCCACGAGTTCTTGCGCCACGATGGTTGCAGCGGCGCGAGCCTTCGCGCGTGACTTCTGCCATTGCTCCGAGCCCATCTTGGACAACGTGGGTGCGTCGCCGCCGCTGTAGGGCGTCAGAGCGTCAATTTGGTCCGTCGGCCAGTAGCTTCGCCCGTCTTTGAATTCGAGAATCAGATAGTCACGGGTAGTGCCGTTAATGACTCGTGTCGTGGAGCCAGAAAATTTCGCGACGCCGTGCTGACGATGAACGACGTAGCTACCAATAGCGAGGCCGTCGAAGAAACCGTCGACCGACCGCGATCGCGTCCGCGGTGCACGGTGCACGGCTCGCCGCCCGGTGACGTCGGATTCGCTCCAGACGGTCAGTCCCGCTTCGTCGATGGCGAATCCGTGGGGTAAGGGAGCGACAACGACGCTGACGCGAACTTCGAGCAGGGCTTGCGGATTCGTCGAGACCTCGACGCCCTCGGCGGATAGGAGTTCCGCGATACGGCTCGCGGACGCCTGCGACGTCGCGGCAATTACCCCCCGATGGTGGGGACCCCAGGAGCGCACGTGTTGTGCCAACCGACTGGGATCACCTTGCACGACGGGTGGGCTGACGGCGGGCCAATTGAATGAACCGGTTTGCAGGGAGCCGCCGACCGTGAGGGCCACGTGGCGACGCCCGACCGCGGTCTCGTAGTCAACGTGGATCAAGGGCAGTTCGGTCTCCACACCCCACGTACGACCCACCGCCGTGACGAGGTCGCGTTCTTCATCCAGTAAATCGGAGAGCCGGTCGCTCACGCGCTGTGGTTCAAAGAGAACAATCGAGGCATCCTGCGGCACTTCGTCCGTCACGGTCCGGGTACCGTTCGCGAACCACGGCAGCCAGCCCTCCATCCCGTCGAAGAGGACGCCGTCGGCGAGGCGTTGGAATGCCTCGCGGCCCCACGAGAATTCCTTCCCCAGTTCCCGGGCGCGTGACCTCGTTACGTCATTCGGGCGCCACTCGCGCGCGGCGAAAATCGAGACCACCTCGACGTCGCGCGTGCTGCGTTGGTCCGCGACATCAAAGACGCAGAGGCGTTCGACCTCGTCGCCGAAGAGATCAAGTCGCACCGGTTCATCCGCGGCCGCGGGCCACACGTCAACGATGCCACCGCGCACCGCGAATTCGCCGCGGTGCTCGACGGCGTGCTCGCGGCGATACCCAAAATCAACGAGTGCGGCGAGAAGTTCGTCGCGCTCGACAATGTCGCCCACCCCCAAGGTGATGGGTGCACTCACTGGTTCTGGGGGCACGAGCTGGGTGAGCGCGCGCACGCTCGCCACGATCACCCGAGGGACATCGAGGCCATCGTGCAGTCGCCACCGCAACTCGTGACGCTGTCCCATAACGGTGAGGTCCGGACTCACGCGTTCCAAAGGGTGTGTATCCCACGCGGGAAGCAGCACCACATCGCCGTCCACGAGGACGCGTAACGCGTCAAGGAATTCCTCCGCCGCGCTTTGCGTCGCTGTCACGACGACCGTGCACTCCGCCTGGGACGCGTGGAGCGCGACGGCCGCAGGCGCCGCGAAGCCACCCACCACGATGTTCGTGGCGTTCCCTGCGGTGCCGAGGGACTGGCGAATTCTGGTGAGGAGGGGGGCGAGAACCCCGCGCTCACTCACCCTTGGCCGCGTTCACGCGACGCTGCGCTTCTTCGAAAGGAACGCTGAGGAGTTCTTCGAGAGCGTCCGCGGCAGCCGCGACGTCGCTGGCGAGAGCCGTCTTGCGTGCTCCGGTCGGTGGTCGCAGCACCCAATCAGCGCCCTGTTCCTTCGTGGGCGGCTTACCGACGCCGATCCGCAGTCGACCGAAATCCTGCGTCCCGAGCACGCTCGCGATGGAACGCAGTCCGTTGTGGCCCGCGAGACCGCCACCCCACTTGAGGCGAAGACGTCCCGGCTCTAAGTCCAGTTCATCGTGTGCCACAACCAGTCCCGAAAGGTCACTCAAGGACACCCGGCGCAGCAATGGCGGGAGTGCGGCACCTGACTCGTTCATAAAGGTGGTCGGTACCGCCAAGGTGACGCGCCCCACGGGAGCGGTGATGGTGGCGCTCATGCAGCGCTGACGACTTTCGAGGACGAGTTTGGCCCCGTGACGAGTGGCGAGTAAACGCACGGCGTCGCCCCCCACGTTGTGACGGGAACCTTCGTATTGCGTACCGGGATTGGCAAGGCCGAGCAGAACCAGGTCGCTCGGGCTCCCCCGCCGTTCGCCTGCGTCGCGTGGTCGCCGAAGCGCCACCGTGGACTAGGCCTGCGCGGTGGCGGTCTTCGCCGCGCGACCGGCGCGCGTCGCGACGACCGGCAGACCGTGGTCGCCCGCGGCCACGACGCCCTCGGGCAGAATCACGTCGCCGACCTTGATCGATCCACCCACGGTGAGATTCGAAATGTCCACGTCAACGTGGGTCGGAATCTGGTCGGGACGGGCGGTCACGAGCAGGGCGAAGGCCTGCTGGTCGACTTCGTAGTCGGCGTGGCGCACTTCGACCGCGTCACCAATGAGGTGCAGCGGCACTTCGACCGTCACACCCTTGTTGGGGTCGACGACCTGAAAGTCAACGTGCGCGACCGTGTTGCGGAAGGGGTGACGCTGAATTTCGCGCGCCATCACGGTGTAGCTCGTGCCGTCGGCGTCGAGGGTAATCAGGGTGTTGAGACCCTGCTCGCCCGAAACCGCGGTGCGGAATTCCTTGGCGTTGACCGACACGGGCAGAGGCGTCACACCTTCGCCGTAGACAACGCCGGGAATGAGACCCTCGGCGCGCAGACGGCGCACGGGGCGCGAACCGATCTCACGGTTCGTCGATGCACTCAAAGCGACCTGCGACATGACAACTCCTCTAGGAATCTGGGGCGCGACAGTGA
>Ga0208872_1000357_pt1 | contig 36447 bp, 32 predicted proteins | sample CryBogCBH12Aug08_FD_185508 | JGI IMG/M metagenome (GOLD analysis project Ga0208872, IMG submission 185508) | Freshwater microbial communities from Crystal Bog, Wisconsin, USA - CBH12Aug08 (SPAdes) | ecosystem: Environmental > Aquatic > Freshwater > Lake | place: Crystal Bog, Wisconsin, USA...
CAGCTTTTGACGCGGTGGGCGCTCCGGTTGATCTCGTGCTCATTGCCGTTGGACTACTCGGTGATCAAGATGCCGATGAGAACGACGCGGAGGCGGCCGCTCGAATGGCGGCCGTGAACTTCTCGTGGCCGGTCGCGGCCCTCGCGGAAATCCGACGTCGGATGGTGGCTCAAGGCACCGGACGAATCATGGTGATCAGCTCGGTGGCCGCGATTCGGGTGCGCCGTTCGAACTTCCTGTACGGCGGAGCTAAAGCGGGTCTCGATCGCTTGTGTGAAGGCCTCGCCGATTCGTTGCTCGGCACCGGCGTCACTCTGCAAATCCTTCGACCTGGTTTCGTCCGTAGCAAGATGACAACGGGACTCAAAGAAGCGCCGTTCACGACGGGCGTCGACGAAGTGGCCGACGTGGCAGTGAAAGGCTTGTCCTCTCACAAGCGCATCATCACGAGTCCGCCGATATTGGCCTACGTCTTCGCCGTCCTTCGCCATCTCCCCGCCCCGCTGTGGCGAAAGATCGAATAGCCGCGACTCGCTACTTGGTGGTCGACGGCATCGCCGAGGGGCGAAGTGACACCGTAAAGAAGTCACGGCTCCACCACGACTCGAAATACCGAGACGGCGATCCCACCATGTTGGACAACAACCGGGTGCCCTGAGAGCCACTGACGGTGGAACCCACAGGCCCGTGGTAGATCGAGTACTGAACCCAGTCCGGATTAATATCGAGCTCCATAGCTCGCACGCAGCCCGCGTTGACCATCAAGTTCGCGAGCGATGTGATGGACAAAGTCGGACCGGCGGCGTACACGAGTGCACCGGTCGACGTGACGCCGAGAGCGCTCCGCCACACGTACGCTCCGCCACCCAACGTGGCACCCCATTGTGCGTTGTCATTGGCGTTGAGACTCGGGTTGGGCTTGCCGCCGTCCACAATGAGATCAAGGTTCTGACGCACGGAGGCGACTTGCGGCGTCATCGAGATGTCGTGTCCCCACGCGCCGACCGTGGCGTCGCCGTTCTTATAGATCACAACCGATGCCGCACCCACCCGCAGAGGTAGGACCGTGCGTCCATCCGTGTAGTAGCCCCCGTTGGCATCCTGCATGCGAAAGCCCGCGTTAAAGGCGCCCGCCAAGGATCGCGAGGCGAGGGGCGTGATAGGAGCGGAGTGAGAATACGGGCCACCACCGGGGATGTAGGACCCCGAATAGAGATTGGTGGACAGCAACTTCGGGTCCATCCAGACGAGTCCCGCCACGTAGGACGTGTGGACGGTGTCTTCGCGAACGAACGCGTCGTACATGGCCGGGACGTGCCCCTTGGCCTGACGACCCACGGGATGCCACACACCTTCGTCCGGCAGCCAGGTGCCGGCGGGCGAGACGACGCGGGCGGGCGCGTTGAGATGCGTGGTGCCCGAACCACCGCCAAATGCCGAACTCGGAGGTCGCCCGCCAACTTTGGGTGGGTTGAGGTCGTAGTTGATCTTCTCGACCAACGTCACCACAAAGCCGAAGCCGTGATCTCGTCCCCACTCCGCCGCTCGTGCGGTCATCGAGACTCCGTAGGTGGGATTGCGCAGGTACATCACCAACGTGACGCCCCAGTAACTCATCAGCACCAACGTCACCGCCAGCAAGATCAGAACAAAACGACGGCGCCAATATTGAAATTTCGTGGGGCGCTTCTTCTCGGGAGGGCCCTGTCGTCGCGGCGCGACGGGTCCGCGTGTTCGAGTGGGGGTGGACGCCATGAGGTTCCATTCTGTCAGCCCGACGCCGCTTCCTCTTGTCGTTCACGGGGTCGTGGGGTCACTTTCGGGCTCCGCTGCGTGCGAAAGTTGCGCATTTTCAGGGATTCGTCAGGAAACGTCGATCGCTCTTCGTAGACTTCGCTTCGTTATCCCTAAAGGAGCCTCATGATTCGTCGCGTATCGGTTGTTGCTGGCGCCCTCGCGGCAGCGGTGCTCTTGTCGGCGTGCGGATCTTCGACCCCCAAGCCAACGACCCCGGACGCCCTCCGCGGAAAATCGGGTGCGGCGATCATTGCGCACAGTGAAGCCGCCATGTTGGCGCAGGGTTCGGTGTACGCGATCAATACGGTCACCTACGGCAACCTTTACGGAACGACGACCGAACATTCGGGGTTAACCGAAAGCGTGCAGCACCAATCGGGTAGTTCCGGTGGCGGCGTGGTGATGCTGGTGGGCAAGGATCTCTACGTCGAAGGCGACGCCAACTACTTGGCGGGCACGTTCGCCTCGGGAACCAACTTCTCCAAGTACGCCAATATTCCCTTGTACGTGCCCACCAGCGATCCGAACTATGCGCACATCACGTCGGAATTACTTCTGCCGAACTTCATCACGTCGGCAATGCCAATCGGTCCATACACAGTGCACGGCATCACCACGTTCAATCACCACCGTGCACTGCGGGTATCGGGTGTTCTGAACAGCGCCAAGAATCAAGGTGCGCAAGGAACCATCGACGTATACGTATCGCTGTCGAAGCCGTACTTGCCCATTGGGCTTCGCGGACACATCACCCACGGGGCGGAGTCAGTCGAGGGCGTCGGAACGTTCTCCAACTACGGCAAGCCGGTGCACGCGGTCCCCCCGACGCACGCCGTGAACACCCTGACGACCACGCTGCACTGATCTAGTTGGCGCGTCGCAACGGCGTCAGTGACAGCACGAGCTGCTTGTCACCGTGATCGTCGAAACGCACCGTCGCCCGGGCGCGAGGACCTTCGCCCGACACGCTGAGCACCACACCACCGGCGTAGCGATCATGGATCACGCGTTCGCCAACCCGTAGTCCCAACAATTCCGCGCCCGTCGAACGAGCCGGCGGCGCGCTGCCGGCGCCGAACGCGCGACCTTCGGTGAATTCGGTCCTTCGCCCGATGAAGCCGTCATCGTCGTCGCGGAACGTTGAACGACGAACGGGTGGAGGTGACGCGAGGTCCTCGTACAGCTCGGCGGGAATTTCCTTCAGGAATCGACTTTCGAAACTCTCTTGGGTTTGGCCCCAACGAGTGCGACTCCACGCGTGCGTCACGGCGAGATGCGACATGGCTCTAGTGATGCCGACGTAACAGAGTCGACGTTCTTCTTCGAGTTCATCAGGATCCACCAACGCGCGACTATGCGGGAAGTTCCCTTCCTCCAGGCCGGTGATGACCACGGCGGGAAATTCCAGTCCCTTGGCCACGTGCATCGTCATCAGCGAGACCGCTCCCCCGCCACCGTCTAATTGATCGCTCTCGCTCACCAGCGCCATGCGCTCGGTGAATTCGAGCAGCGTGTCGTATTGCGCCGCGGCTGAGGCGAGTTCTCCCAAATTCTCGAGTCGCGACCGTGATTCGTCGCTGTTCTCTTGATGGAGTTCCGCACCAATGCCACTTTCGGCGACGATGGCCTCAATCAAGGCCCCGGGCGGCAGATCATTGGAAAGAGCTCGCAACTGTTCCAGAATGCCCGTGAATTCCTGAGCGCCCTTCAGTGCCTTGCCGGTCAATCCTGCGGCCGCGGCGTGCGCGACGGCTTCGGCGAAGGACATGCCGTGCTCGGCCGCGTACGCGCCCAATTTGGATTGCGCCACGTCACCGAGTCCCCGCTTGGGCTCATTGATCACTCGTCGAGCGGAGGCCTCATCGCGAGGATTGACAATGAGACGGGCGTACGCGAGAGCGTTCTTAATTTCCTTGCGGTCATAGAAGCGTTGTCCCGAGATCACGCGATACGGGACATTGGCCCGCAGCATCTCTTCTTCCAGGACACGACTGGCCGCGTTGGTGCGATAAAACACGGCCATCGATCCCCAGTCGAGGTGATAGTCGTGGCGCAGTCGTCGCAGTTCACCGGCGACCCAACGCGCCTCGTCGTATTCGTCGCCCGCGCGGTAGCGACGAATCTTCGAACCCTGGTCACCCTCAGTGAACAGCTTCTTCGGATGGCGACTGACGTTCTTCTCGATGACCGCGTTGGCCGCATCGAGGATGGTTTGGGTGGACCGGAAATTCTGTTCCAACAGAATGGTCGTGGCGTCGGGAAAGCGCTCGGAGAACTGCAAGATGTTGCGCACGTCGGCGGCGCGAAATCGATAGATCGATTGGTCGGAGTCACCGACGACGCAGATTCGTCGGTGCTGGGAGGCCAGCATGGTGACCAATTCGTTCTGCACTTGGTTGGTGTCCTGAAACTCGTCCACCAGAATGTGCTGAAAGCGCTCCTGATAGTGCGACAGCAGGCCACTATCGGCGCGCAGCATGCGCACCGCGTTGACCAAGAGGTCGTCGAAGTCCATCGCGTTAGCCGCCTTCAGACGCTCGGCGTAGAGGCGATAGATATCCGCGACGCGCGCGCGGTGCGGATCCGACAAGCCGTGGCCGGCGTTGAGGTAGCCCGTCGGCGACAGCATCTCGTTCTTGGCCGCGGAGATTGATGCGTACACGCCACGTGGAGGCAGTCTCTTGGTGTCGAGACCCAATTCCTTCATGATGCGTTCGACTTGCGTTTCGGCTTCGCCCGCGTCGTAGATCGTAAATCCGCGCTCGTAACCGAGCACGTCGGCGTGCGCTCGCAACATGCGTAAGCACGCGGAGTGAAACGTCGCGAGCCACATTCGATCGGCGTTCTCACCCAGCAACTCGTGCACGCGACGTCGCATTTCGTCCGCGGCCTTGTTGGTGAAGGTGATCGCCAGGATCTCCCACGACTTCGCGTCACCGGTCGCGAGCAGGTGAGCAATGCGACGCGTCAAGACGCGAGTCTTGCCGGAGCCGGCGCCCGCAATGATGAGTAGCGGACCACCTCGATGGGTGACGGCATCACGTTGCGGTTGCGTGAGTCCCTCGAGCAGCCACGATGCGTCGACGCGGGGCCGCGGTGTGACCGGTTCGAGTCCCCACAGTGCCTCGTCGTCGAAACGTCCCGACGTCACTCCCACTCGATGGTGCCCGGCGGCTTGCTCGTCACGTCGAGCGCCACTCGGTTCACACCATCGACCTCACGGATCAGTCGATTCGCGATCGATTCAATAACGTCGTAGGGCAAACGGGCCCAGTCGGCGGTCATCGCGTCGTCACTCGTGACCGCACGAATCACGATCGGGTACGCGTACGTCCGTCCGTCGCCCATCACGCCCACGGTCCGCACGGCCGGAAGGACCGCGAAGGACTGCCACAGCTCGCGGTACAGACCCGCCTTCTTGATTTCGTCGACCACCACGTGATCCGCATTGCGGAGAATCTCGGCTCGTTCGCGGGTCACCTCACCCACGATGCGCACTGCGAGTCCGGGTCCGGGGAATGGCTGTCGCCACACGATCTCTGGCGGCAGGCCTAGTTCTTCACCCACGTGGCGAACTTCGTCCTTGAAGAGGTTGCGAAGGGGTTCGACGAGATCGAAGGACAGATCTTCCGGCAATCCACCCACGTTGTGATGGCTCTTGATGTTGGCGGCGTGTCCCGAACCCGACTCAATGACGTCCGGATACAACGTTCCCTGGACCAAGAATCGAGGGCCATCGCCACCGGCACCTAGCTCTCGCGCGACCGCTTCGAATTCACGAATGAAGAGCTCGCCAATAATCTTCCGCTTGCGCTCGGGATCCGTCACACCCGACAGCGCGTCGAAGAAACGATCCTGCGCCTTGACGTGGATGAGCTCCACGCCGAACTGGCGCGTGAAGGTGGTTTCGATCTGTTCGCCTTCGTTCATTCGCATCAACCCCGTGTCCACGAACACGCAGGTCAATTGCTTACCCACCGCTTTGGTCACGAGTGCCGCAGCGACCGCAGAATCCACGCCGCCCGACAGCGCGCAGAGAACTCTCTCGTCGCCGACCTGGGCTCGAATGGCGTCGACTTGATCTTCAATAATCGAGGTATTCGTCCACGTCGTCGGCAATTCGGCCAATTCGTGCAGGAAGGTCCGCAGCAGGTCCTGGCCACGCTCGGTATGCGCCACTTCGGGATGAAACTGCACGGCGTAGAAGCGACGCGTGGCATCTTCCATAACGGCAACGGGCGCCTCGGGCGAGCGCCCCGTCACCACGAAGCCGGAGGGCGCTTGCGCGATCGCGTCACCGTGGCTCATCCACACGTTGTTCGACGTCGGCCATTCATCAACGAGGCGTGACGCGCCGATCCGAGTCAGTTCAGTGCGACCGTATTCACCCGCTCCCGTGCGCGCGACTTCACCACCCAGTTGTTGGGCCATGAGCTGAGCGCCGTAGCAAATCCCGAGGATCGGAATGCCGAGATCGTAAATGGCGGGGTCCAGCGAAGGTGCCGGCGTCTCGTAGACGGACTTCGGTCCGCCGGACAAGATGAGGGCCGACGGCGCGCGACGAGCCACTTCTTCGGCGGTGATGGTGTTCGGCACAATCTCTGAATACACGTGCGCCTCGCGGACGCGACGTGCGATCAGTTGGGCGTACTGGGCGCCAAAGTCAACGACGAAAACGGTGGAGGTCAATGCCCCATGCCCACGCCCTGGGCGCGCTGCAGTTGCTTCCCTTCGGTCTGCAGTGAGGGCGCCAACATGATTTCCGCCTTCTGGAATTCCTTCAGCGTCTGGTACCCGCAGGTCGCCATCGAGGTACGCAATGCACCGAAGAGGTTCATGCGCCCGTCATTTTCGTGCGCCGGACCCAGCAGAATCTCTTGCAGCGAACCACGCACTTCGGTCCGCACTCGTGCACCACGCGGCAGCGTCGGGTGGAAGGTCGCCATACCCCAGTGAAATCCGCGCGCCGGCGCCTCGAAGGCACTGGACAACGGGGAACCGATCATGACCGCGTCGGCGCCGCAGGCGATCGCCTTGGCGATATCGCCACCCTTGGACATGCCACCGTCCGCGATCACGTGAACGTAGACACCCGTCTCGTCGAGGTGACGCATACGAGCACCCGCGACATCAGCAATGGCCGTCGCCTGGGGAACGCCAATACCGAGAACGCCACGGGTCGTACACGCGTTACCCGGACCCACACCCACGAGAACACCGACGGCACCGGTGCGCATCAGGTGGAGGGCTGCCTGATAGGACGCACAGCCACCCACGATGGTGGGAATGTCAAACTCACGAATGAACTTCTTCAGGTTGAGGGGTTCGACGGTCTTGGATACGTGTTCCGCCGACACAACGGTGCCCTGCACCACGAGGATGTCGAGTTCGGCTTCGGCGATCGCCTGAGCCATCCAGTCCGTGCGCTGTGGTGTGACCGACGCGGCGGTGATGATGCCCGCGGCCTTCATTTCACGAATGCGCTGGGTGACCAGTTCCAACTTGATCGGCTCAAGGTACATCTGCTGCATGCGCGCAGTTGCCTTGTCGTTGTCGAGTTCGCGGATCTCGTCAAAGAGGGGCATCGGGTCGTCGTATCGCGTCCAGAGGCCCTCAAGGTTGAGAACACCTGCGCCGCCGAGACGACCGAGTTCAATGGCCGTGGCGGGTGAGACCACGCCGTCCATCGCAGACGCGAGCAGCGGCAACTCGAACTTGAAGGCGTCCATCTGCCAGGTGATATCGACATCCTCGGGGTCGCGCGTGCGCCGTGACGGCACAATCGCGATGTCGTCAAAGCCGTACGCCTGACGCGCCGACTTGTAAATGCCGATTTCGATCTCCGCCACTTTTCCTCCGCTGCCTTGAAGATTGCCGATCGTCCCGCCCCGACGATGCAGCCAATCTACCCGAGAGATCTAGCCGAGGACCCACCGCCCGCCGGGCCACGGTGCCCCGACCGCCAGTGCGCACAACTCGGTCAAGATTCTTCCGGTGGCACCCCAAACCACCTCTCCGGGAACCCGGAAGAAGAAGATCGGGAAAGAACCATCCGCGTCCGCTCCTGGACGCGGCACTTCACGGCGCCACCTTTGCTCTAGGAAGTTGCCGTCCGCCACGAGATCTCGCAAGGCGACGTCAAAGATCCGATCAACCTCTCCGGGGTTGGCGCGCACCTCCGGTCGACGATCGAGCCAACCGACGATCGGCTGAATCGCGGATCCCGAAGCGAAGGTCACGATGGGAGACAGCCAGCCTTCGATCGTGACGAGACTTCGCGGTAGGCCGATTTCTTCTTCTGCTTCGCGCAGTGCAGTGTCTTCGAACGACTCGTCCTGGTCGCAGCGGCCGCCCGGAAACGCCACTTCGCCGCGATGATTCTTCAAGTCCAACGAGCGTCGCGTGAGAATCACTCGCGTCTCACCCGCCTCTTCAAACAGAACCACCAACACGGCCGAGCGACGCGTTATGAGACGTCGCTCGTCGTCGGCCACCACGTCACTGAGCTCGGCGGCTTCCGATGGATAGGTGGCGACGTCAAAGGTACGGCCTGCTTCTCTTAATCGAGAAACGACGAGAGCTCGAGTGAGGTCATGACGTCGATCCACGTCCATCTGGTGCCACGGTGCGGGTCCGCCAGCCACGGCGTAGGGCGGGGTGGGAATGACTTGGGGGTACTCGTGGTCCTCGAAGGGCATCACTTCAAACTAGGAGTTCTGCCGAAACAAAAGCCCGGGCGTGAAAACACGCCCGGGTTTTTGCGATCCGACATGACGTCAGACCATTTCAAAGTTGTGATCAGGAAATCTGAGCAACAACCAAGCGGTTCGCCGTTCCGACCGGACCGTACAGGTTGGTGCCACCCTGCGACGCCACAGTGATCGAGACACCGACCACGTGATTCGAGGTGAACAGACCCCTCAGGTAGTTCGCGACGTTGGTCGCGCGAGCGAGACCAAGAGCGTTCTGCTGAGCCGTGTGTGTACCCGGGTTGGTGTAACCGTTGATCAAGACGTGCGAGTAGCTACCCGACACAACCTGCGACTCAATAGCAGCGACCTGCGAATTGAGCGAGGCCGTCATCTGAGCCTTCAAGTACGCGAAGGGGTAGACGAAGATGATCGTCGCGAGCGGCTTCGCACCGGCGGTGGCCGCCGTGGAGCTGCCAATCGCGTTCTTCGCCACGACGCTGAAGGTGTAGTTCACGCCATTGGTGAGACCAGTGATCTTGCAGGTCAAACCAGTCGTCGAGCACGAACCGGCCGGCGGCGTTGAGGTGACGGTGTAGCCCGTCAACGCGCTGTTGCCATCGGACGCGGGAGTTACCCATCGAAGAATCGTCACGGTGTTACCCGGCGTCGCAATGAAGTCGCGCGGTGCGCTCGGAACGGTCTGACCCGGGAGTGTCGTCGGAGGGTAGGACGGACCAGCGCTGCTGACTGCGGGGAACGCCAATGCGACGGTGGCAATGCTGACCGCTACCGCAGCCAAACTAATTGCGCCTTTGCGAACGAACATTTCGTTCCGCCTTTCGATGTGATGATGCGTCGTTTGAAGAGGATCATACCGTAGGAACACCTGATCTCACAATGAAATCTTGGTTACCAACGCGTTAGGTCTCTTACGGAACAAGAGAATAGGTCATCGTGACGGGAGTTGACAGTCGGAGCGAAGACGAACCGCCACTACTGAGGTATTTTCCCTGATAAAAGACGATAACTTTAGTCTGAATCGGGTCCAGCCGTCCTTGGGGAACGAGGCGAAGGGTAAATCGGCCCCCGCGTACCGCGTGGGGCAGGAAAGTCGAAAAATACGCCCGTGACGACGTCTGCGGCATCACGACCACCGAGGTTCCCGTGAGGACAAGGCCCGATTCAACGCGTCCGCCCGCAACAACAGAACTAGCCGGGGACCACAGATAGGTATTCGATACGTATTCTCCCGGCACTTTGGCGTTTAAACCGTCGGGGCCGAGCGCGTACGACGGCTTCTGCCCCCGGGGAGCCGTATTGGTCTCCGTTACTTCCGTCGTGACGCTCGCACTGCCGTCCTGGTGAACAGTGACGTGGATCGATTGTGAAACGTGAACGAAGTAGTCCAGCTTGGCCGCAACCGCGCTCTCGACGGCCAGGTGAAAGGTCGATGCGGGGTCGATGTTCGCAATCGTGCCGGACGCACCGAGGTCGTTGATCGCGGACTCCACACTCGGATCACGGCTCCACACCAAAAGATGTCGACCTGGAATATCGCTCGCCAGACTTCGTAGGAATTCAAACTGGTTGTGGGTTGAGCCTTTAATTCGTTGGAGGAGGAGAGAAGCAATCTCACTCAACTCCGCTTTACGCGGGCCCTGGCTGCCGACGGGATAGTGGAGATAGAGGTCATGCAGTACATACGTCGAAAAGTTGCCCGCATTTAAGACCACGTGCGCGCTCGGTACGTACAACGGTCCGGTGACTTTCAACAACGACGCCATTGTTGGAACGTCAACGGCCACGACGGTATTCACGCGCGTGCCCGTCGCCGCCTGAAAAATGGACGCTGCCGTTCCTCCGGTCCACGAGAAGTCTGCTGTGGCGTTGACGAAACGTAGGTCTTGGTTCGCACCGTTGCCGTAAAAGAAGGCACGTGTACCGGCACTCACCGGCACGGGAACTGGGTGGGGCGCCACCACTGAGGTCGCTTCGCCGGAAGACGTTTCTACGACCTTGGTCCCTTGAACTGACAAGAGCGCATAACTAAGAATCGCTCCCTGATCCCTCATCTCCGCATTGTTTTCTGGGAGCACCAGAACCTTCGATGCGGGAGTCGCGAACACGGACTTGGCCAAGACGATGCCGTCATTTACTCGCACGAGAGAACGAACGATCTTTTCTACCTTGGCGTTAAAGACTTCTCTGTTGTGTCCCACGGGTCCAAACAAGGAACCAGTTGGCCGTCGCAGCGACGCGAGAGTCGTAATTGCGACCGACACTTTTTGGTGCAGGTCATCGAGGTGAGACGCGGTCAAAGTTTCACCCGGTCCGTTAGCGGCCACCTGAGACACAGCGGTCAACAGTCCGACGCCAGTCGCGGCAGCGCGATGCGCGTCGATCAACAAATCCTTGGTGCCGGAAATGTCGGCACCAACATACGGAATGTACTGAGCAACGGGCAGGACGCCCAAAGTATTGAACGAGCCTTCAGCGTGTTCCAGCTGTTGTTCGGCCATCGCTAGATGATGAGCGAGATCATCCCGGCCCACTTGGGAGGTCGCCATCGTCAGATGATGCTCGACGTAGTCCACGTTTCGAAGGGCGTCTTGCGCTTGCACGTAGGACATCAGCGCGGCGTAGCCGCCGACAAAAATCACGATGATCACAGCGACGCCGAGAACTGAGATCCACGGATGGCTCTTGAGTCGACGTCGAACTGCGGAGATCATCGCCTCATTCTGGCATTGAGGCTGACCAGGGACCAGCAAGAGAGAATCACCTCCCGTTCGCGATCTGGATGCCGCCTGGTCAGAGACGAATCGAGATGACAAGACGCTTCATCACCGACGGACTTTGGTCGCGCATGTCCTTACCTTCCGACGCAGCTACGAGATTTTGTTCAGGAGTTCACGCTGGAAATCCGTAGAAAGTAACGTGCACGAGATGCCTTCGATCTCTGTCGTACAGCAGTACGCCATACCTCCTGATCAACCCGGCGGAACCCGTCATTTCGAGTTCGCGAAGGTTCTGGAGAAGTTGGGTTGGACGACACAAATTCTCGCGTCGGACTTTTCTCACCACGAAAAGCGATTCTTCCGAAGGGAAGCGCGCGATCGTCACCGCACCCTCACCACGAACGAGCAAGGCATTTCTTTCGTCTATTTCTGGATTCCCGAATACGAAAACAACGGCCTCCGCCGGATGGTGTCGATGATGTGGTTCAGTTTGCGCGTCTTCCTTCGAATACTGACCAAGCCGGATGACGTGATCTACGCGTCGTCTCCGCACATCTTTTGTTGTGCGAGTTCATGGATGGCGGCAAAAATTCGCCGACGACCGTTTGTCTTTGAAGTTCGTGATTTGTGGCCCGAACACTTTGCCGCCGTCAGCGCCGGATCCGAAAACGGTATGCAGTACAAGGTAATGGGACGTATCGCGAACCTCTTGTACAGCCGTTCCGATCTCGTCGTGATTTTTTCGAGAAGCAGCATCGACACGGTATTGAAGCGAGGCGGTTCACGCGATCGAGTATTTCTCCTTGACGGTGTGACCACCGAGGGTCTTCCCGTTCGGATCCCTAGTACCGAACCTCCAGCACGGCCGCAAATGGTCTACATGGGCACCATCGGCGGAATGTACGGCATTCAGATGGTTCTCGACGCGTGCATCATCTTGCGTGAGGCGGGCATCTCCAACTTCGAGATCACGTTCATTGGCGACGGTCCCGAAAAAGTACGGCTGCAGGAATTTGTTACCGAGAACAATCTTTCCAACGTCGTTTTCCGCGATCCGATTCCAAAATCAGATGTCGCGGACACGCTCGTCACATTCGACGTCGGACTCCTGCTGTTCCTCCCATCAGAACACTTCTCGTACGGCATTAGTCCGCAGAAGCTCTTTGACTACATGTCCGTCAATTTGCCGGTGGTGAGCAACGTGCAGGGTGATTTAGCCAAGGTGGTGCGAGACGCAGATGCGGGCGTGGTCTCGTCATCAGCCACAGCAGCAGCGCTAGCCGAAGCGATCGGCGAAATCGTTGATCCGACCAAATACTCGCCGTCGCGATTCCAAGGTGGGCGGCGCTACCTTGACGAGCACGCCAATCGCGCGGAACTCACGCGACAAATCTCTGAGCGTCTGATGGATATGGCGAAATAGGTTGCGTGACCCACGTCACGACACCGCAGTCGAGCCCTCGACATCAGCACAACTCTGCTGACGCCCTGACCTTCGCCGAAACACCCATTTTGGTAGTGTTCACGGGAATGCTTGTCGAGTACCCGATGAGTACCGTCACGTCATCCGCCGCAAAATTGAATAGGTCTAGCGATGTTCTTTAGTACCGAAGAAAGTAACCAACCGAGCGTGTTTCGCTATCTCACGATTTTGCGGCAACGAATTGCGGTGGTGCTTATTTCGGTCGTCATCGTCGTGGGGGCCGTTGCCGTCATGGATGTGTTCCGCACGAAGATGTACACCTCGACCACCAGCCTCCAGTTGCTGTCGCAGAATGTGTCCCAGTACGGCATTGTGGCCTTAACGCCGACCGATATATCCACCGATATCCAATTGGTCGGCAGTCCCGTCCTTCAGGAGCTTGTCTCTACCCAACTGGGCGAACCCGCCCCTCTTCCGTCAGTATCGGAAGTTGGTCTCACCCAAGTCCTCAACATCTCGGTGACCACCAAGGATCCGGCCTTCTCGGCAAAGGCCGCGAACGCGTACGTGTCGTCGTACGTCAAGTACACGACTGATCGCTACGCGAACCAAGTCGCCGAGCAGGAGCGCATTCTCCAGGCTGAGCGCGCGAACCTCATCACGCAGATCTCCACCATCGAGACAGAAATAGCGGGCAACAAGCCGACTGATCCTTCCAACCAGTCCCTCAACACGCAGCTCAGTAACTACGCCGGCCAGCTGCAGACCATCAACAATTCCCTCACTCAGCTCCAGCTCGACCAGTCGCAAGTTCGGGCGGGAGCCATCGGCATCGCGCCCGCTGTCGTCCCCGTGTCGCCTTCGTCGCCAAAGAAGACGTTCGACCTGTTGATCGGTATTATCCTCGGACTCTTTATTGGCGTTGGCATCGCGATTCTCCTCGACTTCCTTGACGATCGAGTTCGCACCAAAGAAGAATTGCAGCAGGCCGCTGGAGGCTTGCCGCTCCTCGGAGAGATTCCTCAATTCGAAGACTGGAAGAATCAGCCCGACAACGCGATTATCGCGGCTGTTCGACCCAAGTCCGCGGCGGCAGAGGCCTATCGCGGTCTCCGAACGTCCATCCAATTCATCGGCTTCGATCGTGATCGACCCAGCGCAATCCAAATCACGAGTCCTGCCGAAAACGAAGGAAAGACCACCACGGCGGTCGACCTCGCCGTCGCCCTCGCCGCCGGAACGGGTCGCGTCGCATTGTTGAGCTGCGACCTTCGACGCCCCCGCATTCACGGGTACTTCAATTCCGACAACTCGATTGGCTTGAGTTCTTTCTTGTCGGGAGCCGCTTCAGCGCAGGACGTGGTCGCCACGTCGACGGAATTCGAGAATCTGCAGTACGTGTGCTCAGGACCCATCCCGCCCAACCCGTCGGAACTCTTGGGCTCGCCTCGTCTCGAAGAGATGATCGAGTACCTGCGGTCGACGAATGACATCGTGTTGGTCGACAGTCCACCCGTCCTGCCCGTCACCGATGCCTTGGTCATTGCTCAAGTCGTTGACTCGGTGGTGCTGATTTGTCGCGCCAACCAAACTCATGGTCGCGCCATCAACCGGGCACTCGAGCAGCTCGGAACTGTCGGTGCGCCGATGTCCGGTGTGGTCCTCAACGCCACGACCAGTGTGGGTTCTGGCTACAAGTACGGCGGCTACCGTTACGGCACTTACGCCTACTCCTCCTACCGGAACGACGACGCGAAGAAGTAATTCCTGTTGCCGGATCGGCGAAGGCAAAAACTTTTTCCGGCACGCTGAAACCCACGTGTTCATCGTGGCGTCAAAGAAGAAAGTTCACTCGAGCGGAGTAGAACGGTCTTGTAACATTCTCGCCGAACGCCCATGACGAAACTTCACGCCGAAGAAAATGACTGGGGAGCGCGGCGTGTTCTCGTTCTCGCCACGAGTTCGGCACCGTTTTCGATGAGCGAAATCTGGTTTCAGTCCGAAGTTGAAGAAGTTGACAAGACCTGCGACGTTCTGTTCGCGCCGGTATGGCCGCGTGGCAAGAAGCAAGATTGGCATGGGCACCTCTTACGCGCGAATGGTCGACCTTCACTTCGACCGTTCAGCACGATACGGGCGCTGGCGACGTCGAGAGAGCTTCGAAAGATGCTCTGGAGCTGTCGGTCGACCGTCAATGCACGAACGTCCGTCAAGTGCGCGATCGCGGTAATCGTTGCGATTCAATGGAGCCTCGAGATTCGACGTCGTGATCTCGACGTGTGCCACGTCCACGCAGCGACGGTGGGTGCTCCGAGCGCCGCTGCCAGTGTCCTCGCCCACATGCTCAGCGTGACCTCCTCGAGTACGGCGCACCGCAATGACATCAAGGTGCACGCGCCCGCGCGCCTGTTGAATTCCCTGACCCTCAATCGTGCGATTTCTCACCGTGCCAAGACGCAATTGGAAGAGCGCGGAATTTCGTCCGAGGTAGTTCGTTTTGGCGGGATCGGACGAGCTGCCGCATCATTAGACCCCGCTACGGGCAGCGATCTGCGGTGCGTCACGATTGGACACTTGTTGCCGCGGAAAGGACAATTCCGCGCGATACGAATGGTTGCGGGGGCTCGTGCCCGCGGCGCATCGGTCACTCTCGACATTTTTGGCGCGGGCTCTCTCAAAGATGAACTGCAAGCACTCATTGACGAGCTGGAGTTGAAAGAGCACGTCCAACTCAGAGGTCTTCTCCCCCACCATGCCCTGGTTGACGAGATGTTTACCGACCGGTGGAACACGCTCGTTCACACTTCGGTCCAGATTGCCGACGATGACGAAGGAATTCCGGTGGCCGTTCTCGAAGCAGCCGCGTCGGGACTAGCGATTGTCGCGACCGATAGCGGTGCAACGGGAGAGTTCGTCAACGACGACAGCAATGGTCTACTCCTCGAACCGACGAACAACGAGGTCTCCATCGAGATGGGCATCGAGGCATTGTTGCGACTGAGCTCCGACACGAAATTGCGCGACCGATTGCGCACCCAAGCGCTCCACGATGTTGGGGAGTATCTCGCGGAGAACTCCGTTCGAGCCTTGGGGCTCGAAATTCAACGCCGCGCACAGCACTAGGCCGCGACCATGAAAATCACGCACGTCATTCAACACCTGGGTCTGGGTGGCGCCGAATCCTTCGTGATCGAGTTGGCCAACCAACAACAGCGCAACGGTCACGAGGTCGATGTCCTGATCGTGGGAAAAGAGCAGCACCTGCGCGACGGTCTCCGCGTTCCATCGACTTCAATTTCGAGAAAAGATGGACCCGACGTCCGCGCAATTCGAGCGGTCGGACGCCATCTCCGGGATAACAAAACGGACGTAGTGCACGCGCACACAGCACCCGGCCTGGTGTACGGCGGGCTTGGCGCCGTTCTCGCTCGCACCCCCGTCAAAGTTTTCACCGAGCACTCGAGTTCATCACCCTCAGATCAGTACGGACGAAAGACGCAACTGCTCGAGCTCATTGCGGCTCGCTATGACGCGATCGTGACGTTTGATGATGACTTGCAGCGGCAGTTGGCGGCCAAGCGCACTCTACGGAACGCCCGGGTAGTCGTCATTCCCAACGGCGTATCCATTAACGACGAGACTGTCTGGGATCGCGCGACAAGTCGACAAGAACTCGGTGTCACCGACAACGCGGTGGTCGTCCTCGCCGTGGGTGCCTTGCGCCCACAAAAAAACTACGAGTTACTCATTGACGTCGCGCAAGGCTTGACGACAATCGAACGAGACGGACGTTCTCATCCGGTGCAATTTGTGATCGTCGGTGAAGGCACAGAACGTTCAAAATTGGAGACCAAGATCGCCGCGTCAAACGTGGGCAACGTGCGACTTCTCGGTGGCTTTGCGAATGCTCGTCGGCTCTTTCGAGGTGCGGACCTTCTCTTGAATACGTCCACGTGGGAGGGAATGCCCATCTCGATGCTGGAAGCAATGGCGGAGAATCTCCCGATCGTCGCCACCCGAACCGGCTCGGTCGAAACGCTGTTGGGGCCTGACGGCTCATTCCTCGAGATGAGTGCGCCGTCGATGTCGGCCGAACTCTCACGACTGTTATCGAATCCTTCGGATCTCCGTGAAATTGCGAATCGGGGCTTCGACCGCGTTACTCGCTATTTCTCTATTCCTCATATTTCCCAGAGCTACGAGGACCTCTATACCTCCCTGTTGGACAAGGTTCCTCCGAGTGCCAATCCCACGGCCTGAGCATCGTCGTATTGTTGACCAAGGTCAGAAAGACGAGTGATGCGCACAATCAACAACACAGCTCGCCGTAGCGAACCACGACGCGGCCTTGATTTTCGAGGCACCAGGTCGTCGTCGGAGCGCCTCCTCATTTTGCTCACGATTGGCTACAGCGGTGCGGTGGTGGCAGGAGCGTCATTCGGCTCATTGGCACTCGGGTCACTCGCGAAGCTCATCGCGATCCCGTTTGTCATTTGTGCCATCCTCACGTATCGCCGCCGACCAAATAGCAAGGTGAACGTCGTTACCTGGTGCTTGGCCGGCATCATGCTGCTCGCCGTGGTTTCGTATTTTTGGACGATTGACCAGACGGCGTCCCTCTCGAAGGCGTCCACCTTTATTCAGCTCTTCGCGGCGACTTCCTGCGTTGGATTAGCCATGCGACAACTGGGACGACGAGGATTTCCGGCCATTGCCTGGGGACTCATGATTGGCGCATTGACGTCGGCCTTTATGGTGTTTTACGCCGAAATCAATCACACCTTCGTGAGCGCGGCGAGTTACGAGTACCTACTGGAACGCGTCTCCGCCGGGGCCAGTGACCCCAATGACATTGCCCTCAGCATGGTGATCACGCTTCCGGTCTTCCTCGTTCAACCTTCGCGCGTGATCAAGCTGCTCGTCGTTCCCGTCGGCATCGCGATTCTTCTCACGGGAAGTCGCGGTGGCATTTTGGCGGCCGTGGTCATGTTATTGAGCTTCATCTTCTTGTCACTCTTCAACAAGAATCAACGCGGACAGCGCACCGTTCGGCCCTGGCAGATCATTGTCGCGTCGGTTGCCGTCGTCGTCGTGGGATCTATTTTTCTCCCGGCCAAGATCATTGCGCGTTTTCAGTCCATTCCCTCCCAGTTGACCGGAGGCACGCTCACCAATCGCACGATCCTCTGGAAGGCCGCCTGGAATGGAATTCTGAACCGACCGCTCACCGGATACGGCATCGGCTCATCGCCCACCTACGAATTCGCGCACTCGGGCTACCTACTGGTGACCCACAACGTGTGGTTGGCTTTCTTCCTGGAAATTGGCGTATTTGGATTCATCCTTTTCCTGGTTTCTTTCGTTGTGGCCTTTCGAGGAGGGTTTCGACTCCGCACCGATGTTCCCTGGCTTCTGCCGTCATTGGTCGCATTATTCGCGGGGACCTACGCACTGGCCTGGGACTACAACAAGCTCTTGTGGCTACTCCTCGTGCTCGGCGGATATGCGGCCGCCGAGCACCGAGTCATTCACGAACAGCTGGCGGCTCTCGAGCTCCCGGCACCCTCCGTTGCGGACAATGTGGACGGAGGCGTGGACACCGCCGCGCGTGGCCGATCTCCTCATGACATTCGACGTGTCAACGCGAGGCCACATCCGTGAACGTGCGCAGGCTCTTTGTTCTGCTCAATCGCCAGTCCCAGAAACAGGCCCGTTATCTCTGGGCTATCGCCGACCAGGTCATCAACAGCGCCGGCAACCTGATTTTGACCTCGCAACTCTCACGTGCGCTGGGACCCGTCAAGTTTGGACCCGTCGCCACGGCGTACATCATCCTGCTGATCTTCGTCCCCGTCGGCCGCGCCATCTTCTCTGAGGTCATTAATTCCAAGGCGTCCAGTGAGCGCGAGCGCGTCGAGGGGGACCGAGCGGTGCGGGTCTTGACGTACCTCATCGCGGCCATCGCCATGGTGTGCAGCCTCGGGGTCGGCGCCCTGCGCCACTTCGACGTCGTGTCCTTGATCTTCATCGCCTTCGGAATTCTTCTCGTGCAGGACCGATTTCGCATTGAGTGGATCTACCGCAATCAGACGTCACGAGCGTTTCTCATCGACTTCGTGTGGCTCTTCGTGCAGTTGGTATCTCTCGCCACCTTTTCGTCGGTCGTTTCGCCCTCGCCTCGAGCCGCAGTCGTCGCTTGGCTCGCCGGAGCCGTGATTTCTCTCGCCTTCTTTCGACGACTTCGAGGTCGCCTTAGTTTCCGTCACAGTTTCGCGTGGGCGCGCGAACACGTCCACGCGAGTCTCGCTACAAGCGCCCAATCCCTCATTGTCAATACCACCGCCTTCGGCCCCGTTTTCATCTTTGGTGCCGTCGGGAAGCCGGCGTGGGCTGCGGGCTACGTCGCCGCAAGTTCCGCGCTCGGTCTGCAGTCCTCGACGCTCAACGCGGTGCGTCCCCTCATCTTCCGGAGCCTCGCGGATCAGCGCGGCGCAGCCAGCTTCTCGGACATCAGTCGACGAGCGGGCGCACTCGCCCTCCTTGGTGGCGTCGTAGGTGGCGCCTCGTACATCGGCCTCGTGTTGTTCGGGACCCGAATCTTTGGCACGACCGCTCACATCAGCATCATCGTGGGTGCGTGGATAGCGCTCACGCGAAGTGTGGGCGGCGCATCGTCGGTCTTCAATGGCGCTCTACGCTCTCGCGGAGCGTGGGGCACGACCCTTGTCGGCGAAGCGCTCACGGCCATCGAGATGCTCGCCATCATGGTGATCGCGGCTTTCGCGATATCGGTGCGTTGGGTGAGCCCCGCTCAAACATTCGGCGCCGTCATCTCTCTCGCTATCTGGGTGGCCCTGTTTCGCAAGGATCAGCGACGAAGCATCGATCCCGTGCTTCCGAGCTCCTAGTCGCTGCGATCTTTTCCTACGCCGCTGAGTCGGATGTGCAGCGCACCTTGATGCACCACGCACCTCGCAGACCTCGTGGAGTCTTTGACTCACTCACCTACGGCCGTTAAGTTCAGTGGTCGTGTCCGTGGAACCTGATCCCTTACGAAATCGCCCCGCGCCCGCCACACGGAGAAAGATCGAACTCTTCGTTCGCACCGCCGCATTCACCCCAAAGATTCAACTCTGGCGGAAGTTCCGGATTGAACACCGTCCCGGTTTCGACCTCGACGCCGAACGTGCATCGCTCGCGCCCCTGACGAGCAGGCCAGGCTGGCCCGCGGGGTACCAAAGCCTCGAAGCCACAATGGACTGGGGTGTGCCCGACGACGTGGCGCGCGGGTTGATTACGTTCAATTCAGAGACCATCAATATCGGAATGCCCCCGAACTGGGAATCCGTCACGGCCACCCGTCTTTGGCTGCAATGCCTGCATTTTCTCGAATGGGCGTGGGCGCTCGAACAGCTCGACGACCGTGATCGAGCGCGAGAATCTTTTCGTTCCTTCTGGCAATCGTGGAGGAACGTTCACCACGAAGTCTCGGGCGTTGAGTGGGAGCCCAATGTGGCCTCCCTGCGCGTATGGGTTTTGTGCTCGATCTTTCGGAATCTCATCGAAGGTTCCGATCTCGAAGATGAGGTTGTGAGCGATATCCGACTGCACGCCATCTACGTTGGTAGGAATCTTGAGGTCCACCTCGGTGGCAACCACTTTCTCAAGAACATCAAGGCTCTCATCGGAACCGGCATCTTCCTGCACGATGACGCGTTGATCCAGCGTGGTCGCTCGCTCCTCGACATCGAAATCGTTCGACAAGTCTTTCCGGACGGCGGTCACATCGAGCGAAGTACGTCGTACCACGCGCAGGTAATGAGCGATCTGGTCGATTTGCTCGCTCTGATGGAGGCGGCGGGACAGCCTGATCTCGAGCAACTGCGCGATGTGGTCAGTCGGATGCGCCACTGGTTATCGGTCATGACCCCTCCCGAAGACGACACCGCACTGTTCAATGACAGTCACCCGGTCATTCCCGAACGCAAGCTGGCCCTCGGTCTCTATGAGATCCCAGCGCCGAGCCTCGAAGTGTTCCGCGATAGTGGATACGTCGTCGCACGACCTGATGATCGCGTCGTTGTGATGATGAATGTGGGTCAGCCGGGACTCCGCATCAATCCGGGCCACGGCCACGCCGACGCGCTGAGTTTCTTGCTGTGGATCGACGGACGTCCCGTCATCATTGATCCAGGGACATACGACTACGCCTTTTCTCCCCGACGGCAATACGAAAGGTCCACCGCCGCCCACAACACGATCGAGATTGACGGTGCCAGTCAGTCCGAGGTGTGGGCGTCATTCCGCATCGCCCGCATGGCTCGCGTCAGTATCGACAGCGTCGACAGCGACGCCGGCTCGGTCCGCGTGACGGCGTCCCACGACGGCTACCGACGGCTGCGGGGAAAACCACATCATCGGCGCACGTGGGTTCTGACGAAGGACACTTTGCGCATCACCGACGAGATCACCGGACGAGGTCACCACACGCTGAGGTCTCGACTTCGACTGAACGATGCCGCAGCATCGGCCATCACCGTTCAATCCGGAGAACACGCCACCACCACGTGGCGCGGACAACACGCTCCTGATTTTGGAGCCTTAGTGGACGACACCATCGTGGAGGTCCTCCTCGACGCGACCTCGTTGCCGACCACTTTGGAGTGGTCGCTTTCCTGGTGATCGAGTGCACGCACGCCTGAACGGGCACGACAAAAAGGGCCTCGACGATATCGTCGAGGCCCTTTTTGTCGATAACAGCAGACTTACATCATTCCGCCCATGCCACCCATGCCACCAGCAGCAGCGCCAGCGCCGCCTTCTTCTGGCTTGTCGGCCACGATGGCCTCCGTGGTGAGTAGGAGTGCGGCAATCGAAGCAGCGTTCTGCAAAGCCGAACGGGTGACCTTGGCCGGGTCGATAACGCCCGCCTTCACGAGGTCAACGACCTCGCCGGTCACGGCGTTGAGACCGAAGGAACCTTCGGCATCCTCAACTTCGCGGACCTTGACGGCACCTTCGAAGCCCGCGTTCGCGGCAATGTGGCGCAATGGCGCCGTCAGCGCGTGCGAGACAATCTTCGCTCCGGTCTGCTCGTCACCGCTCAGCGTGGCCACGAGGGCGTTCACGCTCTTGCGCGCGCGAACGAGAGCGGTGCCACCACCGGCAACGATTCCCTCATCAACGGCGGCGCGAGTAGCGCTCAGAGCGTCCTCGATGCGGTGCTTCTTTTCCTTGAGCTCGACTTCCGTCGCGGCGCCGACCTTGACGACAGCCACGCCACCGGCCAACTTCGCCAAGCGCTCCTGCAACTTCTCGCGGTCCCAGTCGGAGTCGGTCTCGTCGATCTCGCGACGAATCTGCGCCACGCGACCCTTGACGTCCTCTTCGGTGCCGGAGCCGTCCACAATCGTGGTGGCGTCCTTCGTGACGACGATACGGCGAGCGCGACCGAGGAGGTCGAGCGTCGCGGTCTCGAGCTTGAGACCAATCTCTTCGGAAATCACGGTGCCACCGGTCAAGATCGCCATGTCCTGCAACATGGCCTTGCGACGCTCGCCAAAGCCAGGTGCCTTCACGGCAACCGACGTGAACGTGCCACGGATCTTGTTCACGACCAAGGTCGCGAGGGCTTCGCCGTCGACGTCCTCAGCGATGATCAACAACGGACGTCCGCCCTGCATGACCTTCTCCAACACGGGAACGAGGTCGTGCACGGACGAAATCTTGGAGTTCGTAAAGAGGATGTAGGCATCCTCAAGAACGGCTTCCTGACGCTCGGCGTCGGTGACGAAGTACGGCGACAGGTAACCCTTGTCGAACTGCATACCTTCGGTGAGCTCGAGCTCGATGCCGAAAGTGTTCGACTCTTCAACGGTCACGGTGCCGTCCTTGCCCACCTTGTCGATGGCCTCGGCGATGACCTCGCCCACGGAAGCGTCGGCAGCGGAAATGGTCGCGACCTGAGCAATCTGCTCCTTGCCGTCGACCGGCTGACTCTGATCCTTGATCGACTCGACGGCCGTCTTCACGGCCTTCTCGATACCCCGCTTCAAACCGGCAGGATTCGCTCCGGCCGCCACGTTGCGAAGACCTTCCTTGATCAACGCTTGCGCGAGGACGGTGGCCGTCGTCGTGCCGTCACCGGCGACGTCGTTGGTCTTGGTCGCGACTTCCTTGACGAGCTGAGCGCCCATGTTCTCGAACGGGTCCTCGAGCTCGACTTCGCGAGCAATCGACACACCGTCATTGGTAATCGTCGGGGCACCGAACTTCTTGCCGATAACGACGTTGCGACCCTTCGGCCCGAGCGTCACCTTGACGGCGTCCGCCAACTTGTCGACACCGGCCTCGAGGCCGCGTCGAGCGTCCTCATCAAACTTCAGCAGTTTGGACATTTGTCCTCCTTAGAGATAGTGGAAAAGCGCGAAATCGGCGCCGCCGGGGCGGCGCCGATCACGGCACTTACTTCGTGATGGTGGCCAGTACGTCACGGCCGGAGAGGATCAAGAGGTCCTCGCCGTCAACGGTAATTTCCGTGCCGCCGTACTTCGAGTAGACGACCGTGTCGCCCACCTTGACGCCCAGCGGAATCAACTCACCGGTGTTCTCGGCGCGACGACCCGGACCGGCCGCGAGGACTTCACCCTGCTGGGGCTTCTCCTTGGCGGTGTCGGGAATAACAAGACCTGAAGCGGTAGTCGCCTCGGCCCCGTTGGGTCGTACGACAATTCGGTCGTCTAGCGGGTGCAGTTCCATTTCGTAAAGCCTCCTGTGCGTGTTTTTGGCACTCGAAAGTTGCGATTGCTAATTTAGCAGACTCACGTCACGAGTGCCAACGGTTTTCGATTTCCAGGGCGTAGTGTCGCGTAAAACAGGGGGATTTAGATGAACGCAACACTCGTCACGGGAGCCGCGTCGGGCATCGGCCGAGCCACGGGGATCGCGCTCGCGCGTTCCGGACGACCGGTGATCTTGTGGGATCTCAACGATGATGGCCTCCAGGCAACCGCCGAGTCGTGTCGGACCTTCGAGGTTGACGTGACGACAGCGACATTGGACGTCACCAATGAATCGGCTCGACGCGTTGCTCGTGACGAGGCTCTCGAACACCACGGCGGTATAAACGGTTTGGTCCACGCCGCCGGAATCTCGGGCCCCCAGCCCATCTCCGCTTTTACTCCACTGGAGTGGTCGTCGGTGATGGACGTCAATCTCACGACGGCGGCGGCGTTGACGCACGAGTTGCACGTACCGCTGATTGAAGCCGGCGATGGCGCTGTCGTGTACTTGTCGTCCATCGAAGGATTCTTTGGACACCAGTGGCTGCCGGCGTACTGCGCGTCCAAAGCGGGGCTCCTCGGGCTCGCCCGGGCGAGTGCGCACGAGTTGGGCCAATTTGGCGTGCGCGTCAACTGCGTGTGCCCGGGCGCCGTGCAAACTCCCATGCTCGAGCCCTTCCTCGATCTCGGTGATAATCGCGCGACCATCATTGGACGCACCCCGCTCGGTCGGCTCGCGCAGCCGGAAGACATCGCTGACGCCATCGTCTTTCTCCTCAGCCCGGCCGCTCGCTTCGTGAACGGAACATCATTAGTGGTCGACGGTGGTCTCACCGCGATTAGCGGCATTTGAGTTGGCGGACCTGATCGTCACGGAAGAGACACCGTGAAATCAAAATTTTTCTAGTGAATACACGCAACAGGTGACGTAACATCCAGTGCTCGGGAAGGTTCGTCATCCCGTATTTCATGATGGGAAATAAGGGGCTGTCTATGTCGCGCGTCTTGGTTACCGGCGGCGCTGGCTTCATCGGGCACCACGTCGTACGAGAGCTGCTCTCGCGCGGCGCCGACGTGATTGTCATTGACGACCTCTCTACGGGATCGCGCGCCAATATTCCGGTCGCCGACGTTGAGTTCCACGAAACGTCCATCTTGAATGACGAGGTATTGCGAGACGCCGCGTCGCGGTCGGACGCCATCATCCATCTGGCGGCAATTGCCTCAGTGTCCGATTCCATTAATGATCCCCAGCACACGCACGATGTGAATGCCACGGGCACCCTGCGCGTGCTGAACCACGCTCGACAACACGGCATTAGTCGAGTCGCGGTGGCCTCCTCTTCGGCGGTCTACGGCAATAGTCGGGCCGAAATCCAAGAAGAATCCGTCGTGCTGGAACCCATCAGCCCCTACGGCGTCAACAAGTTGGCGAGCGAAGCCTACGTACGTGCATTCAATAGTTGCTACGGCACCAGCAATGTCGCCTTTCGTTTCTTCAACGTCTACGGACCCGGTCAATTGCCCACGCACGCCTACGCCGCGGTCATTCCGAAGTTTGTTCACGCGGCCCTCCACCAGGAAGAACTCACCATCCACGGCGACGGGTTACAGAGTCGAGATTTCGTCTACGTCGGCGACGTGGCGCGTGTCTTGAGCGACACGGTGCTCGACGACGTGTCCTTCGCCGAACCCGTCGTCAATCTGGCGTCCGGCTCATCGATCACGGTGCTCGATGTCGCGGGGGTGATCGAGAATGTTCTCGGCAACTCGGTCGAACGAGTTCACGCCGAATCTCGCCGCGGAGATATTCGCAGCTCGAGAGCCAGCATCGCTCATCTCCAAGAAGCGTTTCCCCACTTTCGGCCCGTTCCACTTGAAGACGGAATTGAACAGACGATGTCGTGGATGTCAACGTGGCGTGACGACCAACGTCTGCGGTGAGTAGCGAACGACGAAGTGAACTTTTGTCACTGTGAAACCTTGGTGTCACTCAATAAATCGCCAGTTTCGTATGACATACTTTGGTGCAGTTTTCCCGCTTAACTCGGACTGGAACCACGTTGATCGCCCCCGCTGACGACTGCCCCATGAACGCGCGTCAACGCTTCATCGCGCGCACGCTGGACCTCGTGATTGCCACTCCGCTCCTCATTCTGTCGCTGCCCGTTCAGCTCGTTTTGGCCATCGTGGTGCGCGCGACGTCGCCGGGTCCCGCCATCTATCGCGCGCAGCGCATTGGTCGGGGCCAGAAGCCCTTCACGATGTACAAGTTCCGCAGCATGCAGAACGCTCCTTCAGGCTCCGACGTGAAGGTCGTGGGCAAGAGCGACCCCCGCATTACACCAGTGGGCCAGTTCTTGCGGAAATCAAAACTCGATGAATTGCCGCAGCTCCTCAACGTGGTCCTGGGCAGCATGAGCATGGTCGGCCCACGTCCGCAGAGCGCGGAATACGTATCGCACTACCCCCCGTTCGCCATGGTCACCTTGAGCGTTCCACCCGGCATCGCGGGTCCCGCGACCATGGTGAACCAAGAAAAGCTCTTGACCGGAAGTACGCCCGAAGAAAACGAGCGCATGTACTTAGAAGAACTACTCCCCAAGCGACTACAGATTGACGTCGATTTTGTGAACAATTGGACCGTCGGGGTCTACCTCAAGGTCTTGTGGCGCACGCTGACGGCAATGTTCGCACGCTCGCACGCTCGTACCTCGGCGCCCCTGGCCAACTAACTCGACCTAGGGCGAGAGTCGCTGGGTCCGCCACTCGTCTCGATCGCGGACGTAGACCACTCGATCGTGCAGACGATCTTGTCGGTGTTGCCAAAATTCAAAGCGCGCGGGCACGAGGCGGTACCCGCCCCATCGTTCAGGCCGCTCGATCGGACGGTCTGCAAAGCGGTGAGCGAATTCTTCGGTCCGTGCTTCCAATTCCGCTCGACTCGACAGAGGTTGGCTCTGGGCACTCGCCCAGGCGCCAATCTGATGCCCGCGAGGTCGTGATGAGAAGTACTCGTCACTCTCTTGTTCGCTCATTGGCGTGACATCACCCTCGATACGGATTTGACGGCCCAACGGCTCGCAGTACCAGAGCAACGCGGCCCGAGGGTTGACGTGGAGATCCCGACCTTTTTGTGAGTCGTAGTTCGTATAGAAGCCAAACGAGGTCGTATCAACGTGTCGCAACAAGACGTAGCGCGCGTGCGGCTGACCCTGATCGTCCGCGGTCGCGAGCACGACGGACTGCGGCTCGAACATCTCGGGCGAGCCTTCTGACCACCAGGCCGCGAATTGCGTGAAGGGATCGGGATCGACGTCAGCGACGTCGAGGGGACGCCACCGTTCGTTCACGACAGTGCCGCCAGCGACCAGTTCGGGTCGGCGGACAATGACCACGAACTCGCTCCGTCCGTGCGCAAGCGGAAAAGACCCGCCGCCGCGATCATCGCCGCATTATCCGTGCACATCGAAAGACTCGGCAGGTGACATTCGAGGCCCCGCTCGTCCGCGAGCGCGCTCACCTGGGCACGCAACGTGGAATTCGCGGCGACGCCTCCGGCAACGGCAATGCCGGCCACGTCGTAGTCATCAAGGACCCGCCGCGCCTTGCGGAGTAGTTGCTCGCACACCGCTCGTTGGAACGACGCGGCGACGTCTTCGATGGAAACCTCCGGATGTTTCTCGGTGGCCCGCACCACGGCGGTCTTCAGTCCGGAGAATGAGAGGTCGAAATCCGGGCCCGTCATCGACACCGGTAGGGCGAGTCCCTTGTCGTTGCCGTCCTTGGCGAGCCGATCAATAGCCGGACCGCCCGGATAGCCAAGACCCAGCCACCGAGCCACCTTGTCGTACGCCTCCCCGGCGGCGTCGTCGATGGTCTCGCCCAAGATGCGGTGGACCCCGGGTGATTCGTGGAGAATCAGCATCGAGTGACCGCCCGACACCAAGATGGTGAGAACGGGCCACGCGAGATCGGGCTTTTCGAGCAGTGGCGCGAAGAGGTGTCCTTCGAGGTGGTTGACACCGACGAGCGGCACACCCCAGGCGTAGGCGTAGGCCTTCGCTGCGGACAGACCGACCAGAAGTGAACCAATGAGTCCGGGCCCACTCGTCACCGCCACACCATCGATCTCGGGGCGCAACGGGTCGAGTCCCGCGCGAACGAGGGCGCGTTCCACCACCGGCGTGATCGTCCGCAGGTGCGCGCGTCCTGCCAATTCCGGCACCACGCCACCGAAATCACGGTGCTCGTCAATGGAACTCTCAATGACCGAGCTGCGAACGCGCAACGTATCGTCGACCACGGCGGCGGCCGTGTCGTCACAACTCGTTTCGATGCCGAGAATCGTGGTCACGAAGAAAGCGTAGATCCGTCTGTTGACGACGTGACCGGGACGTCCGCCCACAGGACCAGGGCGTCTTCACCGATCTTCGCGTAATAGTTCTTTCTCACGCCCACCGGCGCGAAACCGAATCGTCGGTACAAGTCCTGCGCTCGGGTGTTGGATACCGCCACTTCCAAAGTCGCGCGCAGTACGCCCTTGGCGCGCGCCACCGGCCACACGTCGTTGAGAAGTGAGGTCGCGATGCCCCGACCTTCGTGACCGGGCAGCGTGCCGATGGTATTGACGTGCATTTCATCCATCACGAACATGACCCCGAGGTAGCCCACCACCACGCCCGCTTCCACGGCCACGGTGTAGCGACGCGTCTCGTGGTTCGTGATCTCCTCGAGCATCATCTTCTTGGTCCACGGCTCCGGAAATTGAGCCTCCTCAATCGCGAGGAGGTCCCGCAGGTCCCGACGGGACGCCTCTCGAATCACCCAGGACTGTTCGCTCACGAGGGTCGTTGACGCGTGGTGAAATTCGCCACGGCGTCGGCCTCACGCAGATAGAGGGGACGGAGTTCGCCGGGTGCGCGAACGGCACCAATCGCGAGAGCGGCTTCGAGTGAGGGAACGGTGGTGCTGAGAACCTCGACGTTCGGGACCGGGGCGAGTACGTCGGCGTAGCGCGCCGCTCCGTCCCCGACCATCGTCACGGGACGACCACTTGTGCCCCACTCAATGGCCACGTCCAGCGCCCTCGTCACCTCGTACGTACTCACGGCGTCGACGTCGTCAGTGAGCGAGAACACTTGCGCGAACACTTCGCCTCGACGACCGTCGACGAGAGCTACGAGAGAACCACGCACACCACTCGCGTGGGCGCCGTGAGCGAGTAACTCAAGGGACGTCACGCCGACGGCGTCAATACCCAGGGCGCTCGCGAATCCCTGTCCGGTCGCGAGACCCACCCGAAGACCCGTGAACAGACCGGGGCCTCGATCGACCACGACACGGTCGAGGTCACGTGGCGTGAGGGACATGTCGTTGAGCAATGACGCGATCCCGTCGACGAGCACCTCTGTGTGACGGCGTTGGTCATCAAGGATGCGCACCTCGTGCTCGACACCGCGAGCGAGGCCGATCGCGCACACGGTGGTCGCGGTTTCGATGGCTAAGACATTCATTTCGAACTCCACGCGTCCAGCGCCTCGCGACGATCGTCCTTCGACGTCGTCACGGTGATGGTGCGGACGTCATCGTCGTCCACGGAGATGGACAGGCGTAGAACGTCGTCGCCAAAGACCGACGCCGCGAGTTCCCCCCACTCCACGAGCGCCACACCTTGTTCTTCGACCAACTCGCCGAGAGCGAGATCGACGACCTCGTCGAGGTGATGAATTCGGTAGACGTCGGCGTGGTGCAAGGTGGCAATGTTTGGATGAGCGTGGCAGGCGTGCTGGCGAACGACGGTGAAGGTCGGGCTCGTGACCCTCTCGGTCACTCCGAGACCACGAGCGACGCCTTGGACGAACGTCGTCTTGCCCGCTCCGAGGGGACCTTCGAGCAGCACGATATCCCCCGCCTGCACGACCGCCGCGAAATCCTCGCCGGCCCGCTGTGCCTCCTCGGTGGTGACGGCTCGGCGACACCAGGTCACGCGGACTCCTTCAATAACGTGGCCACCACTTTGAGGTCCTCGCGCATCACGGCTACCACGCTATTGCCCCCGCGCAACGCGGCGGCCGGGTGATACGTCGGCACGATCACGTGACCGTGAGCGGTCACGGGAACGCCGTGGGAGACAGTCATCGGCGCGCGGTGGCCAACAACGGCCTGAGTTGCGGTATTGCCGAGAGTGAGCACGATCGAGGATCGAAAGTAGGAGAGTTGCTGTTCCCACCATGGTCGGCACGACGTGATCTCTGCTCGTGTCGGTGTCCGGTTGTTCGGTGGTCGACATTTCACGACATTGGTAATGAAGCACTCCTCGCGCGTCACGCCAATCTCCGCGAGCAATTCAACGAGTAGTCGGCCACTGCGCCCGCGAAAGGGTTCACCACCCTCGTCTTCGGTTCGCCCGGGCGCTTCGCCGATGATGAGGAGACGGGCGTTCTCATCTCCCGTACCCACGACGACCTGCGTGCGCTGTTCGGACAACGAGCACGCGGTGCATCCGCGCATCCGTGCGACAAACGCTTCGTTCATTCGTCGACAACAACGCGGGGGACGCGAGCGCCAATGCCGCAGAGAATCTCCCACGTGATGGTGTTACTCCAGTGAGCCCAGGTTTCGGCGGTGATGACGTCGTTTCCCTGACGACCTAACAGAACCACTTCGTCGCCCACGTTGACCGCACTGTCATCACAATCGATCACTAATTGGTCCATCGTGACCGTTCCCGCCAGCGGGTGACGACGCCCGTTGATGAGCACCTCCGCCCCGGCGTCAAAGAGTCGACGGGGGTACCCGTCGGCGTAGCCGAAGGGCACGGTCGCCACGGTGGCGTCCGCGGGCAGTGGCCGCCGGCGACCGTAGCTCGGACGTTCGCCCGCGGAGAGGTGTCGCACGGCCGTCACCCGAGCGCGCAGCGACAACGCGGGCCGCAGTGCGAGACCGTGGGCGTCGAGGACCGCCTGTAGCGACGGGTCGGGCAGATGACCATACAGAGCCAGTCCGACCCGCGACATGGAGCGACGAGCCGAGGGAATACCCAGAGCCGCGGCTGAATTGGCGGTATGCAGCACGGGGGGTGTGACGCCGCGGGCGGCGGCGCGAGCAACCACTTCATCAAATCGGGTCATCTGCAGAGCACAGAATTCACGGTCCGCCTCGTCCGAGGAATCCGCAGCCGCGAAGTGGGTGTACATACCCTCGATGACAATGGACGGCACCGACGTCAGCACATCGAGCACGTCGTCGAGTTCGCGAGGCGCGATGCCCATTCGGTGCATTCCCGTGTCCACTTTGATGTGGACCCGATTGCGTCCCCCGAGGTGCCGAGCGGCGTCCTTGATCGCGTGCGCGCCGTCAAGCGATCCGACGGTCAACGTCAGCGATTCTTCCAAGGCGTCACGCACCGTGTCCGCGGGAACCTCCGACAACAGCAAAATCGGATCCGTCAGGTTCGCCGCACGAAGTTCGACCCCTTCGTCGACAATGGCGACCGCGAGACCGGCGGCGCCGGCCTCACTCAGGGTCTGCGCCGCGACGACGGCGCCGTGCCCGTAGCCGTTGGCCTTGACCACGGCGCACACGACACTGCTGCCGAGCACCGTCCGCAGCACCGACAAGTTATGGCGCAGAGCGCCTCGCGAAATCTGCGCCCACGCGGGTCGCCGCACTCCCTCAACCGGCACGAGTCAACTCTCCCAAGATGTCCGCCACGGTGTCGACGAGTTGATGTGCGGCCCCGTACACCGGGAGTCGCGCGCCCGCGAGGCCGTGGAGGTGGGCGGCGAGGGAAGCGGCGGCCACCGGCGCGTGACCGCGCGCGAGAGCTCCGGCGATCATGCCGGCGAGGACGTCACCGGTTCCGGCGGTGGCCAGAGCGGGAGTGCCGGCACGCACCACGCGCACGTCCCCTTCGGGATTGGCGACGATCGTGGTCGGACCCTTGAGAAGTACCACGCAGTGCGTGTCACGGGCGAGAGAGCGTGCGGCTTCGAGTCGATCCTCGCCCGGCTCTCGACCGTAGAGAACGGTGTATTCCCCGTCGTGAGGCGTCAGCACGATGGGTGCGTCGCTGTAGCGACGATTCGCGAGCCAGGGGACGTCAACAGCGTGCAAACCATCGGCATCGAGCACCACTGGCACGCGAGCGCGCTCAATGAGAGCGCGCACCTGCCGACGAACTTCCGGATCACGACCGAGTCCCGGACCAATCACCAGCGCGTGCAATCGAGTCGACACTGACACCGAAAGTTCCGCGAGCTCCTCGACCGTTGCTTCCACCACCACTGCCTCACTCGGCAGACTGAACAAGCGACTCGCCTTCACACCCGGAACACACACCCGCACCATCGACGCGCCCGTCGACAACGCACCGTGCGTCGCGAGTGACGCGGCTCCGGGCATGGTCGCCGAACCCGCCACGAGGAGGACGGCGTGGCGCCACTTGTGGTCGTCGCGATGCTGTCGCACGAAAAAGGCGAGGTCGTTCGTTTCGACCACGCCACTTCGTGATCCCTCAACGATGTCTAAGCCGGCGAATCGAAGTTCGCCGACAAATTCAATGGCCGGACCAATCAGGTGGCCGGGCTTCACGGCGCCGAGAGCCAACGTCACGTCCGCCACCATGGGTCGACCCATGACGTCGCCCGAATCCGCCTCCACTCCGCTCGGGAAGTCGACGGCGAGGACCAGTGTGTGGTCGTCGACGTCGGGGGCGTAATACGCGCGCGAGCAACCAAGACCGTACGCCGCGTCGATCACGAGGTCGTATCCCGCCAGACGAGCGGGGGCGTTCGTAGCGTCGATCACGCGGACGTGCGCGCCCCGTGAGCGCAACCAACCCGCCGCAACGCGGCCGTCAGCGCCGTTCAGTCCCGGGCCGGCCACGACCGCCACGCGCCGACCGTACAGAGTGCCGAGCATCGACGCGGCCGTTAAACCAACGGCGTATCCCGCGCGCGTGACCAGCGTGTCCTGACCCACGACCGCGACAGCCGCTTCGTCAGCGGCGCGCATCTCGTCGGCGCTCAATAACGGAATCATGAGGCGGATCCCACGACGACGGCACCGGCCGACACATCGGTGTGGGTCAGCGAGAGGTGCCAGACCTCAACGCCGCATCGTCGAGCGAGCTCGTCGGCGCTGCGCTGCACGCGCACGACCGGTGCGCCGGAAGGAGTTTTCAGAATCTCAATGTCGCGCCAGCGCGCCGCGCCAATGCCCACACCGCACGCTTTGAGCACCGCTTCTTTCGCGGCAAATCTCGCCGCCAGTCGTTCGGTGCGTCCCGCACAGTCGGCGAGTTCGTTCTCGGTGAACAGCCGCGTCAGCAGCGAGGGGCGTCGAGAAATGATTTGGTCGAATCGCTCCACGTCGACCAAATCAATACCGACGCCAACGGTGGTCATTCGACGGTGACGGTCTTCGCCAGATTGCGCGGACGGTCCACATTGAGTCCTCGCGCTTGCGCCAGGTGATACGCAAATTGTTGTAACGCCACCATGTCCAGGAGAGGCGACAGCAGACTCACGGTCACCGGCACCCACAGGACGTAGTCCGCCACCGCGGCGACGTCCTGGTCATTCTCGTGGGCGACCGCGATCACGGTGGCACCACGGGATTTGACCTCGGCCAAATTCGCGAACAACTTCTCTTTCAGTTCCTCATTGGTGATCATGGCGATGACGACCACGCCCGGCTCGATTAACGCGAGTGGCCCGTGCTTCAGCTCGCCGGCCGGATACCCCTCCGCGTGCACGTAGGTAATTTCCTTCAACTTCAGGGCACCCTCGAGGGCCGTCGGGTAGCCGACGTTGCGTCCGAGGAAGAAGAAATCTCGGGTGTCCTTCACCTCTTCGACGACGCGAGCCACCGCGGCGTCACTCGCCAGCACACTCTCGACGAGCGCGGGAATCTCGTGCAATCGTTCGAGGAGTCCTTCAATGTCAGCCGGCGTCAATGTGCCGCGCAATTGCGCGAGACGGAGGGCCAACATTTCGAGCGCGACGATCTGGGCGAGCACGGTCTTGGTGGCCACGACGCAGATTTCGAGACCGGCGCGGGTGTAGAGCACGGCGTCGGCTTCGCGGGCCATGGAGGAATCGACGATGTTCGTGATCGCGACGACCATCGCTCCCCGACTCTTGGCTTCGCGCAAGGCGGTGATGGTGTCAATGGTTTCACCACTCTGCGACACGCCAATCACCAAGGACGTGCCGTCCACGATCGGGTCGCGGTAGCGGAATTCGCTCGCGATATCGACCTCCACCGCCACGCGCGCCCAGCGTTCAATGGCGTATTTCGCGACCATGGCGGTGTGGTAACTAGAGCCACACGCGACGAGGGTCACCTTTTCGACGTGCCGGAGACGATCATCCTCAATACGTAGTTCGTCGAAAATGATGTCGCCGTCGCGCACACGATCGAGCAACGTGGCGGTGATGGCCCCGGGCTGTTCGTGCATCTCTTTTTCCATGAACGTCTCGAAGCCACCCTTTTGCGCGGCTTCCAAGTCCCAGTTCACGACGAGTTCGTTCAGCGTTGAGGGTGCTCCCGCCAGATCGGTGACGTGGAAACCCTGAGGTGTGAGAACACAGACCTGATCGTCATCGACGACGTAGAAACGCTCGGCGCGGTCCAAGATGGCCGGCACGTCACTGGCGAGGTAGGTGCAGTTGGCGGCCGTGCCCACGATGAGCGGGGAGACACGACGGGCGGCGACGATGACGTTAGGTTCCTCGACGTCGAGCACCGCAATCGCGAACGCCCCGCGCACTTCGTTCAACGTTGCGCGCACGGACTCTTCAAGGTTCAGTCCCTCGCGGCGGAACTCTTCAATCCGGTGCGCCAGTACTTCGGTGTCGGTGACGGACGTGAAGACGTGCCCGCGGGCCGTCAGGGCTTCGGCCAACTCGGCGTGATTCTCAATAATGCCGTTGTGAATCAGCGCGATGCCACCCGAGCAGTCGGTGTGGGGGTGCGCGTTGTGTTCGCCGGGCGCCCCGTGAGTCGCCCACCGCGTGTGCCCAATACCGGCACTCGCGTCACGCGGCGCACTTTCGCACAAGTCAATGAGCGCGCTCACCGATTCGGTACCCGAGGCCGACCGGGCACGCCAGAGATTCACGTCGTCCTGCAGGGCCACACCCGCGGAGTCGTACCCGCGGTATTCGAGACGCTCTAAGCCCTCGAGGAGAATGGGAAGAGCGTCGGAGGAGCCGACAACGCCAATGATGCCGCACATAGCGGCAAGTCTAGGGGGCTCACCCGATCGTCATCATGAAGGCGAGGTGAACTGTGCGCGCACGCTTTGCACAAAGGAATCCACCATCGCTTCATCGAGCGCTTCGATCATGACGCGCACCACGGGTTCGGTCCCCGATGGGCGCACCAGTAGTCGCGCGTCGCCCTCGGTCACGTCGAAGTCTCGACAATGTTGGTGGTAGAGCTCGTCCACGAACTCGGCGTCAAACAGCGAGGTGGGAACATTGATCAACTTTTGCGGCAGACGTTGCCACGCCTCGTCGGCGAGTTGACTCAGGCGACCCTTGCGCCGCACCACATCGCATAACAAAAGACCGCTGAGCATGCCGTCACCCGTCGGCAGCACGTCGCGGAAAATGAGGTGGCCCGATTGTTCGCCACCGAACTGCAGATCATGTTCTTCGAGTGCGAGAACCACGTTGCGGTCCCCGACGTCGGTCTGAATGAGAGCAATGCGCGCGTTGCGCATGGCCCGGCGCAATCCGAGGTTCGACATCGTCGTCACCACCAGGGCGCCGCCGAGTCGGCCTTCGTCGTGTCGGTCCAACGCAAAGATCACCATGAGGTCGTCACCGTCACGAACATTGCCGTGCGAATCAATGGCGACGAGACGATCAGCGTCGCCGTCGAAAGCGAGTCCGAGATCCGATCCCGTCGCACGTACGCGATTTTGCAAGGACTCCGGGTGCGTCGAGCCACAGTCGCGGTTGATGTTCGTCCCGTTCGGTGCGGCGTGCATCACCTGAACATCAGCACCCAACGCCCGAAACAACGTGGGCGCAAACGAGCTCGCGGCACCATTGGCGCAGTCGAGAACGACGCGCAGGCCCTGCAGCGACCCGGGCGAGAGAACAGCCTGGAGGCGGGAGAGATAGTCGTCGTGCGCGCTCTGATCGACGGGGATGTCCTCGAAGGGACCCGACTCACCATCGACCGCGTTGAGCGCCTCTTCGAGAGCCATCTCGGTATCCAGGTCTAACTTGGATCCCCCCGGTCCGACGACTTTCAAACCGTTGTCGAAATAGGGATTGTGACTGGCGGAGACGATGACGCCCACGCCGCCGCGTTGTTCGCACATGACGGCGACACCCGAGGTCGTAAAGACGCCCAGGTTGGTGACCGTAGATCCACCCGCGCGCAGACCCGCCAACGCCGCAGCGGCGAGGGAGGGGGATGACTCTCTTGTGTCGTACCCAACGAATGCGTGCTGACCGGAGAAGACTTTCGCCACCGCACGTCCGAGTCGATTCGCCAGCTGCGGCGTGATCGTCTCGTCGGCTCGACCGCGAATCCCGTCCGTGCCGAAGTGCACGGCCATCGCGACTATCGCTTCGAGTACTGCGGTGCCTTACGAGCCTTCTTGAGACCGTACTTCTTGGTCTCCTTCTTACGCGCGTCACGCGTCAGAAGACCAGCCTTCTTCAAGGCCGGACGAAGGTTCTCGTCGAGTTCAATCAACGAACGGGCGATGCCGAGACGGAGTGAACCCGCCTGGCCGGCCACGCCGCCACCCTCGATGGTGGCGTCAATGTCGTAGGTGACTTCGGTGTCCGTCAAACGCAGCGGCTCGGTGACGAGCTGACGGTGCGTGGCGGAGGTGAAGTAGTTGTCAAAGGCGCGGCCGTTGATCGTGATGGTGCCGGTGCCGGGACGAAGACGAACCCGTGCGACGGCCTCCTTGCGGCGGCCGGTGGTCTGGGTGAGCGGTGCAGTCACAATGTCTCCTGATTAACCGCGACGAATCGCGGAGG